>VOFE01000556.1_pt1 | contig 14000 bp, 23 predicted proteins | sample 5384071 | NCBI WGS metagenome assembly VOFE01 (sample SAMN12384724, study PRJNA508395) | human gut metagenome | isolation source: healthy gut D | host: Homo sapiens
GCAGCATCGTTGGCATCCATAAGAGAAATATCTCCGGAAATATTGATGATAACATGAGTAGCACCTTTGATGGTTGTCTCAAGAAGCGGAGAAGATACCGCCTGCTGTACAGCCTCCATAGCCTTGTCATCACCTCTTGCCTCACCGATACCGATATGAGCGATTCCCTTGTCTGTCATGACTGTCTGCACATCTGCAAAGTCAAGGTTGATCAGAGCCGGCAGATTGATCAGGTCTGTAATACCCTGAACTGCCTGCTGAAGAACCTCATCAGCCTTACGCAGTGCTTCCGGCATGGTAGTTCTTCTGTCCACGATCTCAAGAATTTGTCATTGGGATGACAATCAAAGTGTCAACTGCTTTCTTCAGATTTTCGATTCCCGCAAGTGCATTGTTCATACGGGTCTTTGCTTCAAAGCGGAAAGGTTTTCGTAACAACGCCAACTGTAAGGATACCCATTTCTTTTCGCTGCTGCCGGCGATCACAGGAGCAGCTCCGGTTCCGGTTCCGCCTCCCATACCACAGGTAACGAAAACCATGTCCGCTCCCTCGATGATCTTCTTAACTTCCTCAATGCTCTCCTCAGCTGCCTTCTGTCCAACCTCCGGCTGTGCACCGGCGCCGAGACCTTTCGTAATTTTCTCACCAATCTGAAGTACAGTCGGAGCTTTACACAGTGTCAGAGCCTGCTTATCGGTATTAACACCTACAAACTCCACGCCGCCAATGGCCTCCTCTACCATGCGGTTTACTGCGTTGTTTCCTGCGCCACCTACTCCTACATTACAATAATTTTCGCAGAAGACTCAGCCTCATTCGTCATTATCTCTAACAATGTACTTCCTCCTTTACTTCTATGTGTATCAATTTTTTGAATAATCATACTTAGCTACATATATAGATATATCATATCATTTTTTTTATTGGATTAATCAACCACTAATTTTGTTTTTTTATACTTTTTTTCAATACTCCTCCCAGTTTTCCTCCTCCGCGTTGGGATTTTACCTACATAATTTCCTTCCCTGTCGTATTCGCCGGTCCCGGTGTAGCCTCCGTCTTCTTCATAGCCGCCCTTCCAGTCGCCGTTTGCGTCCAGCTCCTCCTGGGTAGGCGCAGGACCTACGTAATTGCCTTCCGCATCATACTCTCCGGCGCCGGTGTAGTCAACTCTTCGTCATAGCCGCCCACCCAGGCCTCCAGAGCATAGTCGAGCTCTGTCATGGGACGGGGGCCCACATAATTGCCTTCCGCGTCATACTCATCGTACCCGGTATAGTCCCCTGTTCTCATCATAGCCTCCCGGCCAGTTTTTTCCGCGGTGATCTCTTCTATTTCTTCTTCAAAGGTAATGGTTTTTACACTGTCCGTCACGCTCTCCACATGAAGAATCCCTTTTTTCCTTCTATCATGGGAAGAATGGCAATGACACGGGTCATCTTGTCCTCCAGATACTGATCCTTCCCCAGCATCACTGTGATGTCGCCGTAGAGGAGGCTGATCTGATAGTTATTGTCAAACTGAATGTGATCCGGGATCATCTGGTTTTTTGAAAAATGGTCGCCAGCGCAACCGCTGTGTTGAGAACCGTATCTCCTTTAATAGGAAGCTTCTCTCCCATAACGACCCGGTTCACCTGGATTCCGTCAAAATACGGCACGCGTTCGTCTCTCTGACGGGATCCCTCAATAAACACGCCGGTACGGTCAAAATAGATGTAGCTGTCCAGATAGGGGAATGCAGCCTACCGGCTGTTTTTCCTTCACGCTTATGGCAATGGTGTTATGGTTCAGCTGCGTCACCGAAAAGCCTTCCACAAAAAAAGAACGTCATCCACCTCGTCCCGACTGTACAGCATGGGGCCAGCACCGGGGAGTTGGATGCCAGCGGCTTCCCCCAGGATCATTTCTCTTACTTCCTCATCTGTATAATGGCTGCTTCCCATTACTTCCACGTTTTCCACCCGGAAGTAGACAAAGAAAAAAATAACAGCGGCAGCCAGCAGGCCGACAGCCGTCCCTCCTGCCACGTACCAGAATTTTCTATTTATTTTTAGTTTCTTTCGATAATTGGAATTTCTCATACTCCCCTGTTCCTGTGTTGTTTGTGATATCTGCGCCAAGTGCGCAAAGATCCCTGCATATGTGCGCATATCCCCGCTGCACAAAAGCATATCCCTGCAGGCTGGTTTCCCCTCCGCAGCCAGAGCCGCAAGGATGAGCGCCGCTCCGCCCCGAAGCTCGCAGGCATTTACCTCGCATCCCCCGCAGCGGAAGTCCTCCAAGGATCACTGCCTCCGCTCCCTGCACCTCAATACAGGCTCCCATGCGGTTCAATTCCTCCGCCACTTTATAGCGCTGTTCAAAATTTCTTCCCGAATCCGGCTTCTCCCCGGCACGGTAGCCAGCACCGCCATCACAGGAGACTGCAGATCCGTGGGAAAACCGGGATATACTCCTGTCCGGAGAAGCGGCAAAGGAAAATCCGTCCCACTTCCATCGACTATCAGTTTACCACTTTTTCTGTAATATTGTCCACCTATTTTCCGATATACTTGAAGGAAAGCCGCCATCTCCCCTGCAGGGAACTCTTTCCAGGGCAATTTTTCCACGGGTGATCGCCGCCGCGCACATATACGTTCCCGCCACGATCCGGTCCGGCGGAACCACCATACAGCCGGCCCCAGCTCCTTCACACCGCAAACGCGGATGCAGTCGGTGCCTTCCCCGCGATCTTTGCGCCCATCCCCGCAGATACCGGCAAAGCCACAGGATTTCCGGCTCTCTGGCGCAGTTTCTGAAAACGCTCTCGCCTTTTTGCCAGCACACTCGCCAGTATTCCTTGTTCCGTAGCTCCCACGCTTCTTCTCGGAATCTGTATCTCACTGCCGACAAGCGTCCCGGCCTTTGCCATAATACCGTCTTCCTGTTCTGTGAGCTCAGCCCCCAGACTCCGTAGCACCGCCAGATGATAATCCACCGGCCGCTTTCCGATCACGCAGCCTCCCGGATACCCAAGCTTTCCTTCCCGGCAGCGCGCCAGAAGAACGCCGAGAAGTATCACCGAAGAGCGCATCCTCCCCGTATATTCTTTTCCGATCTCCGATTTTTCCGCATGGGTACAGTCCATATACAGATCCTGCTCTTCCCACCAGGTCACAGCCCCCAGCTGCCTGAGAATCTCCTCCATACAGAATACGTCCGCAATGGCCGGACAGCCCTTAAGGACACTAATCCCCTTGTGCAGAAACGACGCTGCCATCATCGGCAGAGCTGCATTTTTCGAGCCATGTATACAAACACAACCATTGAGAGGCTTCCCGCCCCTGATGCTTATATCCGCCACAATCCCCTCAACTCCCAAAGGCCTCTTACCCTCTATTCTATGCAGGAGAATGGCCATTGTGCATACTCACACTCAGGCCAGCCCCATTTCCGCGAGAAGAAATACCACGGAGGTTCCCCCATAGCTCACAAAGGGCAGGGTGATCCCCGTATTGGGAATGGTATTGGTCACTACCGCAATATTCAGGATCACCTGGATGGACATATGCGCCATGATCCCGGCACAGATCAGCGCGCCTAACAGATCACGGCTGTGCAGGAGATCACGCACAGCCTCCACAAAAGCAGGCCGAAAAGGACAATGAGCAAAAGCGCGCCAAAATTCCAAGCTCCTCGCAGATGATCGAGAAGATCATATCGTTCTGTGCTTCCGGGACAAATCCAAGCTTCTGCAGGCTGCTGCCAAGCCCCCGGCCAAAAAGTCCGCCGCTTCCAATGGCATAGAGCCCCTGAATGGTCTGGAAGCCTTTTTCGTAGGCCTCGGGTTTCTCCAGATAGCCAGCCGCTCCAGACGGTAGCTTTCCGCTGCCAGAAATACCGCCACAACGCCAATCCCCACGGTTCCCACTCCCACAAAGGGCAGGTACCTCGGATTGGACACAAAAATCAGAACAACCCCGATTCCCAGGATAATAATGGCGGTGCTTAGGTTGTTGGAGCCCACAAGTCCCACAATAGGAAGCAGGGTAAGCATGGTACGGCACATAAACCAGAGACTGTTGGAATGCTTTGTTGTACTTTTCGATCTGCCAGGCAAGAAAAAAGGATCACCGCCACCTTGGCAAGCTCCGACGGCTGAAAGGAAAGCGGCCCCAGATTCAGCCACCTCTTCGATCCATTGATCTCCTGTCCGAAAAACAGCACTGCTGTGGACAACCGACAGACAGCAGATAGGCCGCCGGGGCCAGCGCACCAGAAGCCGGTAGTCCAGCCGTGAACCAGATACATTGCCAAAAAGCCCCAGTGCCGTGGCAAATAACTGTTCCTTAAAATAACAGGCAGAGTCGCCGAAACGTACTCTGCCATTATATTCACTGGTGCTAAAAAGCATCACCAGACCGAATGCAACCAGAAGAAGCACAAGAGCCAGCATGGTCATATCCGGTTTTTTATTCTGTTTTCTGTTCTGCTTTTCTCCATATGCCACCGTCACAAAGTCATCATTAATACCTATGTCAAAGTGACTGCACATATTCCTTAAACCGGTCGCCCCGCTGCTCATAGTTATCAAACTGTCCCCAGCTTGCACATGCAGGTGAGAGAAGCACCGCATCTCCAGCCTCTGCCTTTGCGGCGCAGACGTCCACCGCCTCTTTTAAGTCCTCACAGAGAACGATATTCTCAAGACCGTGTCTGAGCGCGCATTCTCTGATCTTTTTCACGGGTCTGCCCGATCAGCACCAGGCATTTGACCTTGCCGTCAAAAGCCTCGATCCACTCATCATAGGTGGAACCCTTGTCGTATCCGCCTCCAATGAGAAAGGTGGGACGATTCATGGCCTGGATTCCTTTGATGGCCGCATCCGGATTGGTTCCCTTGGAATCGTTGTAATATGCAACACCGTTTTTCTCTGTCACATACTCAATCCGATGCTCCACTGCCGTGAACTCGCAGATGCTCTTTCGGATGCACTCCATGGGAACACCTGCATAATAAGCCATAGCAACTGCAGCCATGACATTCTCATAATTGTGCTGTCCCAGAAGCTTTAACTCTCCGGTTCTCACAACCGGGATCTTCTCCTCTTCTGTCCTGAGTACAATGAGATCTCCCTCAAGATAAATTCCTTTTTCCAGAGTACGGACGCTGGAAAAATACACCACATGGGGAACTGCTTTTTCGCCAAAGGCACGCAGCACCTCGTCCTCGTAGTTGAGCACACAGGTATCCTCTTCTGTCTGATTCCTGGTGATCTGTTCTTTTACCCGTATGTACTCTTCCATTGTATGATGGCGGTTTAAGTGATCTTCCGTGATATTGAGGATCGCGCTCACCTGGGGCGCAAACTTCTCGATCGTCTCCAGCTGGAAGCTGCTGATCTCCGCAACGGTCACCGTCTCTTCCTTCATCTCCAGCGCTCTGGAGGTATACGGCGTGCCAATATTTCCCACCACAAACACAGAAGGCAGGGCATCTCTCATGATTTTCCCCAGAAGAGCCGTTGTGGTCGTCTTGCCGTTGGTTCCGGTAATGGCAAGCACACGCCCCTTTCCGGTACGGTATGCAAGCTCCACCTCTCCCCAGACGGGAAGCCCCTGCTCATAAAATCCTTTTACCAGAGGCAGATCCGTAGGAACGCCGGGGCTGAGCACTGCCAGATCAAGCCCTTCCTGCACCTCTTTTGGAAGCTCGCCCGCATAAATCTGCACAGTCCCGTTCCCGTCAAGCTTCGCCAGCACCTCTTCTTTGTCCAAATCTTTGTTTCCATCATAAAATACAGGGCAGGCACCCACTGCCAGAAGCAGCTTCGCCGCACCGATTCCGCTTTTGCCGGTTCCGAATACCAGAACCTTTTTTTCCACGCAGATCCATTTTTTCCTCCTTACAGCGCCAGGTAGGCAATGAGGCACATCAGGGCTGTCACCACGGAGAACACCGCTACAATGCGGGTCTCGGACCAGCCGCACAGCTCAAAATGATGATGAATGGGCGCCATCTTGAAAATACGTTTGCCGTGAGTCGCCTTAAAATAAGTTACCTGGATGATAACTGAAAGTACTTCTATCAGATAGATCAGGCCTACGATCAGAATAAACAACGGCATCTGCATCATGTACGCCGCGCCGGCCACAAAGCCGCCCAGCGCCAGAGAACCGGTGTCGCCCATAAATACCTTTGCAGGATATACATTGAACAGAAGAAAGCCCATAAGTCCGCCCACAACCGCGCAGGTCACAGGCTCGATCCCGGATTTTGTCCCAATGGACACCACCGTAAAAAATACCGCCACGATCAACGTCACGCTTGAGGCAAGACCGTCCAGACCATCTGTAAAATTCACGCCGTTGACGGTTCCGATCACCGCAAAAAACAGAACCGGGATCGCAAGCCAGCCCAGGTTCAGATAATGGCCGCTCCAGAAGGGAATGCGCATCGTCAGCGCCACATCCGTGTAATTGATGATGTAAAACACAAACACGGCGGTGAGCACTACCTGCAGCAAAAATTTCTGCCAGGGCAGAAGACCGTCCGAACGTTTCAGCACCACCTTCAGATAATCGTCAAGAAAACCGATGAGGCCAAAGCCCAGTGTCAGAAACAGCACCGGGATGATCTTCGGATAATCCTTCACAAAAAACAGAGACGTCACCACCGTTGCCAGCAGGAAGATCACGCCCCCCATCGTCGGCGTTCCCGCCTTTTCAGATGGGACTGTACGCCCTCCACACGCTCTGTCTGGCCCATTTTCAGCCTGCGGAGCCACGGAATTACAACCGGTCCCAGAACCACACTGATCCCAAAGGAGATCAGCACTGCTATGATCATTCGAGTTTCCATATCACACCTCTTCATTCTTTCGTAAATTTGTACGTTTGTATCATGATTACAGATCGCAGGACTGCAGACGACACGGCGTGTTCCGCCCTTCCTGCTCCACACTGTAATCTAGTATAAAGCTTTTTCCCGCATTAATCAACCCTCTGTCTCCGGGGCGGCCGGATTTTCTTGTTCCTCCTCTGTCACCGTCTTTTCAATCCCCAGATACGGAAGCACATTTTCAAAAATATCCCGTATCACCGGGGCGGCAATGGTTCCCCCATAATAAATCCCTGGGGGTCATGGATGATGCAGATCCCCAGAATCTGCGGATTGTCCGCCGGCGCGAAACCGAGAAACGATGAGATATACCGGTTTGCGCTTCTTGGCAGCGTCTGGGAGGTCGCCGTTTTGCCGCCAATGGCATACCCCTCTATTTTGGCGTTTTTCCCCGAGCCCTCGGACACCACGTCTCTCCAGTATCTCCCGCATAAGTTCTTGGAGGTTTCCTCTGAAATGATGCCGCTTTTCACCGGATAAGAAAGTTTTTTACCTTCGTTCCGTCCGCGCTCTGAACATTGATGCCAAAATGAGGCGTCACCCGGTTTCCGCCATTGATCAGCGAGCTCACCGTCGTCGCAAGCTGAATCGGCGTGATCTGAAAAGACTGTCCGAACGCCACGGTGGCAAGCTCTACATTTCCCATCTTTTCTTTTTTGTGCATAATGGTTGCCAGCTTCCCCGGCAGATCCACGCCGGTTTTTCCAGGAGTCCGAAGCGCTGAAAATATTTGTAGTAATGATCAACTCCCAGCCGCAGTCCCACCTCGATAAATACCGGATTGCAGGAATTCTGCGCCCCTTCTTTAAAGCTCTGGGAGCCATGTCCCCGCCGGTTGGCGCAATGGATCCGCCTGTCGTCCACCAGCTTGTAGCCAGGGCAGAAAAAACGGTCGTCCGCCGATACCACGCCCTGGGAGAGCCCGGCTGCCATGGTGATGATCTTGAAGGTTGAGCCGGGTTCGTAGGTGTCGTTGAGGCAGGGATTCCGCCACATCTGATTGAGCAGATCCTGCTTCTGCTGCTGGCTGAGCCCTGTCGTATCCACGTCTGTGTTCAGTTGAAACGGCTCGTTCAGATCAAACTCCGGCACATTGACACAGGCGTAGATTTCCCCGTTCTGCGGGTTCATAAGAAGAATCGAGACGCGGTGCCTGTTTTCTTCCATGACTTTTAATGCCGCCTGCTGGGCAAATTCCTGAATACTGGCATCCAGGCTGATCTGCAGGTTCTGCCCCGCCTCCGGCTCACTGCGCCGCTCTCCCAGCCCGTCAAGCTCCACGCCTCTGGCATCTGTCGTGGTGAGGATCTTCCCCGGCTCTCCGCTCAGAACCTCCTCATATTTGACCTCAAGTCCAATAATGCCCTGATTGTCTCCTCCGGTGAAGCCCAGAACCTTGGAGGCAAGAGAACCGCAGGGATAATACCGCTTATAGTCCTCGTCCACCTTCACCCCGGCCAGATTGTATTTGCGGATCGCATCGCCGGTTTCCTTATCCACATTGGTTTTGATCCGCTCAATGGAGGACACCTTCTCCACCCGTTTCCGCACCGCCCCCTCCTCCATGGCAAGCTCACGGGAGAGTATTTCAATGACCTTCTCCGACTCTTTTATCTGGCTGTGGATCACGGAAATGGTGCAGACCGTCCGATTGTCCGCCAGCACACGTCCTGTGGCGTCCAGAATTTTACCTCGTTCCGCTTTGATATCCCGCTCTCTTTCATGGAGATCCTGGGCTTTTTCATAATAATAATCTGAACGAAATCCCATAAGATAAATCAGCCGTCCCTGAAGTCCCAGCAAAAGCAGGGTGCAGACGGCAAATACAGTCCAGACCTTTTTTCTGTGGAATGTCCTGTTTTTTTTTCATAAAAACCCCTGCACGGCAAAGTCATAACAATAATATGACCTTCCCCTGCAGGGGTATGACTAAGAACGTTATTCAATCCTGCTTCCTCGTTGGTGATCCCTTCACTTTCCATGTCATTGCCTTCGATGGGATCCGTGTCATCCTCCAGGGGCGCAGGGGCGCTTGGATTGGAAACGCCCTCGAAAGCCCCTCTCCATCGGCCTCCCCGAAGCTTTCTCAGATTCTCAGAGAGAATGTACTCTCCCTCTTCATTGTAAAAGGTAATTGCCCTTTTCATCCAGAATGTAGCCGTTTTCATCGATCCGGTTTCCTTCCCAGTCAATGCGATGACCTTCTGCATCCACCAGATTGCCTTCCTCGTCCACTTCACTTCCCACAATGCTCTTTTACGTGGCCGCTGAAGCCATCCCAGAGCTCTGTCTCCGGAACATAGCCGTCGCTGGTCTCATCCGGAGCAATGTTCAGATAGGGCAGCAGTTCATTTAAGATCGCCTGGGCAATATACTGGGGATAGGAGCTGTTTGCCTGGTCTTCTGTATTCGGCTCATCCACCACCACATAGATTACTACCTGCGGTGTGTCCACCGGAGCAAATCCAATAAAAGAAACCAGATATTTTCCGTTTCCTCGCGGCAGCTTCTCTGCTGTTCCCGTCTTTCCGCCCATGCTGTAGCCCCTGTACCTTTGAGCGGCGGCTGGTACCGCCGTCCACGCTGGCCTTCATATAGCTCGGATATCCTCGGAAATATTCGCGGAAATCGTCTGCTTCAGAAGTGTTCGGGCTAGCTCTTGATGACTCCGCCGTTTTCATCCTTGATCTTCGTCACCAGATGCGGCTGATAATAATACCCGCCGTTGATCACAGAGCAGATCGCGTTGATCTCCTGGATCATGGTACAGGTGAAACCCTGTCCGAACGCAGAGCAGGCAAGCTCTGTCTCGCCCATCGTATCTGTAGTATGGATAATACCTGTTCCTTCGTTTGGCAGGTCAATGCCGGTCCTTGTTCCAAAGTTAAAAAGGCTCTGACTTTTGATGAACTGCTCCCACCCATGCGCGCGGCGATCTGCATCATACCGTCATTGCAGGAGTTTGCAATGACCTCAGAAAGTGTCTGTGTTCCATGCGCGCTGGGGTAGACCGCACATTTGATCTGCGTCTCCGCAAACCACTGGGAGCCATCGCAGACAAAAGGTGTCCGCGGAATCGATCTTGCCTTTTTCCAGAGCCCCCGCCATAACGACCGGTTTCACTGTAGAGCCCGGCTCATAGGCATCTGTCGTGCAGTAGTTCCGCCACATGGCGTTTAAGGCATCCACCGTCTCTGCGTCGTTCATGGCCTTGATCTCCTCCTGGGAATATACCCGGGACATGTCTCTTGGCTCATTTAAGTCGTAGCGGTCGCCGCCGTCCATGGCGATGATGCCGCCGGTATTGGGATCTTCTACGATCACACCTACATTTTAGCGCCGCCCATGGCCTCCTGAAAAGCGTTCACCCATTTTTCCACGATCTGCTGGGCGCCGATGTCCAGCGTCGTTTCAATGCTCCTTCCGTTTGTGGGCGCAATAATGGTCTGCTCCACATCTGAATCATCATTGATATACCCATACTGTCTTCCGTCTACGCCTGTCAGTGTGCTGTTGTAATATCCTTCCAGGCCGCCATCCGCCACATCTCTGGCAAAGGTAAAGCCGATGGTATCGCAGGCCACCTCGTTAAAGGGGATAAATCCGCAGATAATCCTCCTCAAACCACACACCCTTGACGTTGTTTTTTCCTGAATCTCTTCCTTGCTTAAATTCGCATCCTCCGGCACCTCCACATATGCGTCGAATGCCTTTTTTTCGTCCATGGTCAGCTCTTTTTCAAGATCTGATACTGACTGTTTTTGTGCTCTCGCTGGTCAGACGCTTGCGGATGTCATCCTCGTCAAGCCCCAGAACCTCGGTCAGCGCTCTGATGGTGGGCTCCACATACGCGTATTCCGGCTCCTGCGCCGTACCGGTATTCGTATTCACTGCCTTGCAGTCCAGGATGACATTGTACACCTTGTTGCTGGTCGCCAGAAGATTTCCGTTTTTGTCGTAGATATCTCCCGCTTTGCCGGAAGCACACGGACTTTCATAGCTCTGCTGGGCCTGGCTCAGCACCTGCTTTTTGTATTTTCTGCCGCTGGATGCGTTGATGAAGGTAATTCTTATCATCAAAACGGCTAAAGCCAGTAATACCACGCCAAACAGGATTACCAGCTTTTTCCTCATTACCATATTTATTTTGGGGACAGGTCTCGTCCTTTTTTTCTTTTTGTACTCACTCAATCACCTACTTTGTGTCCGGAACATCCTGATACTGCCTTACATAGCTGCTTGCCGCTGTGGTATACGTCATGATCTGATCGTCTGAGGGATATTTCATATCAAGACGGCTCATGGCAATTTTTTGATGCGGCTCAGATCTACATTGGAAGTCACCTGACTGTAGTACGCGTCATTGTCCTCTTTCAGCTGACTCAGCTCAGATTCCAGTGCGGCTACGTTCTTCATGCTGGATGTGATCTGGGATTTCAGCTGGATATAATTGATACAAAAACAAAACAGCAGCGGATATCACAGCGAGAAACACTACAAATCCGGCGCTCATGCTCATTGCCTTTGCCCGGTTCTTCTGCGCCTGTCATGGCTCACCTGGCGGTTCGGACTGGGCAGAACGCCCCTGCATTTCCGGGCGTCTCCTCTGCGGTGCGCGCGCCGGGTAATACTCTCTCGACGGAGCCTCTGCAAGTCTTCTGGCTGCGCTCCCCTCCACGTAGATGTTTCGGCCTGCTCTTGTGCTGTTTCCATTTCTTCTGGCGGTTGCTGCCCTGCTTCCTGTCTTCGCCATCTTCTTACTCCTCAACAACTGAAACTACATCTGTCTGCTTCGCTCAAAAAATTCTCAGCTTCGCGCTCTTGGGCAGGGGTTTTCCTCCATCTCCTGCTCGCTCGGCAAAATCGGCTTGCGGGTGATCACCCTTCCTTTCGGCTTGTTCCCACACACGCAGACCGGAAACTCCGGCGGGCAGGTACAGGGATTTTCATTTTTTCGGAAAATCGTCTTGACAATTCTGTCCTCAAGGGAATGGAATGTAATGATACAGATCCTTCCTCCGTCTCCCAAGATGTCGATCATGCCGTCCAGGGAATCCCGGAGCACGTCCAGCTCCCGGTTGAGCTCAATACGTATTGCCTGAAAAGTCCTCTTTGCCGGATGTCCTCCTGTAGCTTGTATTTTCATGGGGATCGCACCCCGTATGATCTCTGTCAGTTCTCCGGTTGTCCGGATCGGTGCCTGCTCTCTGGCAGCCACAATGTGTTTCGCTATATTTTTGGCAAATTTATCTTCGCCGTAATCGCGGATAATCCGATACAGCTCCCGTTCCTCATAACCGTTGACTATATCACCGGCTGTACGGCTCTGTCTTCTGTCCATTCGCATGTCCAGAGGAGAATCGTACCGATAGGAAAAACCTCTCTCTTCATTATCCAGCTGATAAGATGACACTCCCAAATCCAGCAGGATCCCGTCCACCTTCTCAATGCCACGGGATCTCAGCTCATCTGCCATGTAACAATAATTGCTGCGAATGATTGTCACCTGATTAAAGGCTGACAGCCGTTCACTCGCAGCAATTATCGCATCCTGGTCTTGATCTATGCCAATAAATCTCCCCTTGGCAGAAAGTTTCCTACACACCTCTCTGGCGTGTCCCGCACCTCCTAAAGTACCATCCACATAGATTCCATCCGGCTTTACCCTTAAGCCGTCAATGGTCTCATTGAGTAATACAGATTTGTGCTTAAATTCCATATCCGTCTCCTGTGGGATTTCTACCTGCGTTATGCTCAAATGACGATTCCTATGTTCTGCATGCTTTCCGCAATGCTGTCCATATCATCATAATTGCAGTTCTCGCTCCACTTCTCTTTGCTCCAAACCTCGATCCGGTTCAGATTACCCGTAAGCACCACATCCTTATCCAGACCAGCGAACTGGCGCAGCGTCTGCGGCACCAGGATTCTTCCCTGCTTGTCCAGCTGACATGTTGTAGCTCCGGCTACAAAGAAACGTGAAAAGGTTCTTGCGTCTTTATTTGTAAGTGGTAATGCTCTGAGTTTCTCTTCAAAAGCAACCCATTCATCCATCGGATAAATAGAAAGACAACCATCCAGCCCTCTTGTCAGAACAAACTCTTCCCCTAAGAGCTCCCTGAATTTAGAAGGAATGATCAGACGCCCCTTCGCGTCGATCGTATGATTATACTCTCCCATGAACATGTTACCCACCTACTCTCGTGAAACACGATTCTCCCCTTCGTGCTTCCAGGGTGCAAATGGTGTATTCTGCCACTCATCCCCATTCGCTACCACTATTCACCACTTTCTACCGTTCCCCACACAGCTATTATCTGCCCGGACACAAGTCCTATACTGACAGTATCTGCCATCTCTCCGAAATTCTGTTTTTGATGGCCGCGACCAGAGCCAGTGCCAAGCATCCGCCCAAAAGCGCTCCCCAGAAGGAAAAGCCCCCCGCCCCGAATGTCCAACAGCTCCGCCGGTTTCCCCGGTACAGCTTCCAGTGCATTGCTCCATACCAGAGTCTCGCTCCCACAAGCCCCAGAAGGATGGCCAAAACAGACGCTCCCAGATACACATTCTGATCCTGATTTTTTCTTTTGGCTTCCGTGACAATAATTGCCAGCGCCAGCAGCATCGCCGCTGCCAGCAGGATGCCATACACAGTAATTTCATAACCGAACACCTGAAAGGACTTTGGAATGTATCCAAAGATCACCTGCAGATTCGGAAACCGAATTGACATATCCATAAATCACACCTGCCCTATACATTAAAACGGAACAGAATCACATCGCCATCCTGCACGACATATTCTTTTCCTTCCATACGTACAAGGCCCTTCTCTCTGGCACCTGCATAGGAACCACAATCCAGAAGATCCTGATAATTCACAACCTCTGCTTTAATAAATCCACGCTCAAAGTCTGTGTGGATCTTACCTGCTGCCTGCGGAGCCTTGGTTCCGATCTTGATCGTCCATGCTCTTGTCTCATCCTCACCGGAAGTAAAGAAACTCATCAGTCCAAGAAGATGATAGCTTGCTTTTACCAGCTTCTCCAGGCCGGATTCCGTAAGTCCCAGATCCTCAAGGAACATCTTTCTCTCATCCTCATCAAGCTCGGAGATT
>VOFE01000564.1_pt1 | contig 14000 bp, 24 predicted proteins | sample 5384071 | NCBI WGS metagenome assembly VOFE01 (sample SAMN12384724, study PRJNA508395) | human gut metagenome | isolation source: healthy gut D | host: Homo sapiens
ATTTGTTTTATTTTTAACTGTATCTTACAGAAACGCTTTCCGCAAAGAAAGGAGCTGTGATCTATGGATCGAGAAGAAATTTTGAAAAAGCCCAGTCCGCCAACCCTGGCCGCCCGGATGAAATGGAACTGCAGATCCTCCAAAACCGGCAGCCGTTTCGGCATGGGGATCGGAATGTTGGTCTGCGTGGTTCTCATAAATGTTAATCCCGTTGCTTGTATCTTTGCCTTCAAAATCTATGATGTAAGTATCCCAAACGGAAATTTCACAGAAAGGCAGGCAGCAAATGCTTCGCGACAACATCAAAAAATTCAGAAATGCCAAAAACATGAGCCAGAGGAGCTGGCCGTTCATCTTCATGTGGTCAGACAGACCATCTCCAAATGGGAAAAGGGCTTGTCCGTCCCTGACGCAGAGGTTCTCATTCATATGGCTCAGGTTCTGGAGGTGCCGGTAAGCGCGCTTGCCGTAGAAATCCCCAACACAGAGACAGCGGATCTACAAAAGAACTGGAACGGCTCAACCAGGAGCTTTCCGAGGCCAATCAGCGCGCCGCGCTCCTTCATCGGGCAGATGGAAAACGGAACCTGATTCTCTTTCTCTCGTTTCTGTCCATGCTCGTCAGCCTGGCTGCAGAAAAAGAAATCATTTCTGTTCTTCTTTCCGGTCTCTGCATACTGGCCTGCCTTTTATCCTGTACCGCAACCTTGCCCTGCTCACTGCCGTCACAAGCGATGATCTGAAGCCCCTCCACACACTCGGACAGCCACGCTCTTTAACGGCGCGCTTCTCCTCGTCTGCATGGCAATGGCGGTTTTAACTGGTCTTGATATTCTTACACTGTCAGAAAACCAGGAAAAAATATTCGCCATACTCTTGATATCCGGCATCATTTTATTTTTCGGAATGATTTCCCCCAGGCTTCCCTTTACCCGTCACACCGGACTGCGGCTGCCCTGGACGATACGGGACGAAGATACCTGGAATCTCGCTCACCAAATTATCGGCTTTACATCGGTTCCCATTGTGCTTCTCTATTTGTCTGCCGCATGGACAATTCCGAATTTTGAGACAGTCAGCGCTGCCGCTGTACTCACCTGGATCGGAATTCCCGGACTGGTTTCCTTTTCTATTACTGGAAAAAGTCCACGGACGACGATGAATCTCCATCCGAAGTATGGAAATCTCTTTATACCGAAATCTTCTGCATCAAGAAAGGAATTTTTCTATGGACACACTAAAAAACAAATTACCTTTATTCAGGAAACTGAAGGGCTCAAATCCGTCCTGCGTGAGGCATGGACTGCTGCCGGCCGCCCGGAAAGCACGGCAGAGCATTCCTGGAGGCTGGCTCTTCTGGCAGGGCTTCTGGCTCCATCCTTTGACGTAAACACCGAAAAGTACTGATGATGTGTCTCATTCACGATTTGGGCGAGCGCTATATGGGCGATATTTCCGCCACCAAGAATACAGATGAATACGCAAAACACGCTGCAGAGGAGCAGGATATCAAAAAGCTTCTCTCCCTGCTCCCCCCAAAAACAGGCGCAATCGCTCCTGGCTCTCTGGAAAGAATACAATGCCAACGAGACTCCGGAGGCACAGCTTGTCAAGGCTCTCGATAAAGCCGAAACGATCCTGCAGCACAACCAGGGAAAGAATCCTCCTGATTTTGATTATGCCTTTAATCTTGAATATGGAAAATCCTATTTTCAGCATCATCCACTGCTGCAGGAACTTCGGCAGATGCTGGACGCAGAAACCCGCACCCATATTTGATCTCTGTTCCTGTAGAAATGAGCGGCCGGTTATCCGGCCGCCCACATAATTCTCTAATCTGTCTGTTCTTCACCTTCTGAAATCCACTGCCGCACGGTATCCTCTTCCACCTCGACTCCTGCGGCAATCTTTTTCCACCGAAAATCCCATTTTTTGCAAAGTTCAGGGCAGCTTTTTGGCCTTTTCCAATCCGCCTTCGATCAGCCCTTCTGCTTTTCCTTCTGCTTTTCCTTCTGCTTTTCCATCCGCAATTCCATCTTCTCGTCCCATTTCGTAAATTTCCTTACACATCACACATTTCACCTGCACCTCCTCTTCATCCTTTTTGAAAAACTGACCCGTTTTGATAAAGCCCTGGCTCATATCCTCCGGATCTGCTGTTTTAAAATACTGCATCAGACGTGCAATATCACTCTCATCATCCACTGCTGCATTTATATAGACAATATGGATTCCATCCTCATAAGAAACTCCGGTTCCTTTAAAGCACTTTTCAACTTCATACACTGTGCGGTCCCACTTTCCACAAATCTGTTTCACTGATATAAAAGATATACACCTCCGGCATTTCACTGTAGCTCTGCCCCTTCAGTAAGCATTCACTGTCTATCATTGCCGCATAAAATCTGCGTCCGTCGGGCATGATCAATCGTATCAGAACGCTGTATCTCCAAATTATAAAGCTTTCCCTTACTGTCCTCCGCCAAAATATCCAAAATCGCATCATGAGATGTAATTCTTGATATACGATACTGCGCACGCACTTCTTTTACAATCAAATCGGAAATCCCAGTCAAAATCCGCACAACATGCTGACAAGCTGCTTTATCATTTAAAACCACGGACATGAACACATCACTAAGCAGATTAAACTGCCTGGCTTTCTCAAGCAACTGTCTCGCCTCTTTACGATAGCTGAATTCGAAGCACCGGTATCTGCCTGTTTTTTCATCGCTGTTCCTCCTTATATTATATTCTCCTGCTCCTTAACTTTCAAGGCATATCCTACATTCCCATACACCCAGTGTACCACCATTTTTTTCTTTCTTTTGTCAAAATCTGTCGGCCACTGACAAAATTCCCACATGTATCCCGTATATTTTCGTTAAAATTTTATCAAATTATAATTGACAAATAATTATCAATCTCGTATAATAACCTTGTCAGATGATTGACAAAACTTTAACGTTATCTTTTTAACGAGTTTTACTTTTTATCACATAGAAACAGCCAACACACAAAACAGGAGGATATGATTATGGCAAAAACAGAAACTGCAATTCCTGCTATCGTTGACAACGCTGATGCTCTGACAGCCAAGATGGCCGCAATGAAAAAGGCTCAGCAGATTTTTGCATCCTACCCCAGGAACAGGTGGACAAAATCTTCAAGGCTGCTGCCACCGCTGCCGACAAAGCCCGCATCCCGCTGGCAAAAATGGCCGTTGCGGAAACCGGCATGGGCGTTTTGGAAGACAAGGTCATCAAAAACCATTATGCTGCCGAGTATATCTACAATGCTTACAAGAACACCAAAACCTGCGGCGTGATCGAGGAAGACAAAACCTACGGCATCAAAAAAATCGCCGAGCCGATCGGTCTTATTGCCGCAGTCATCCCCACCACCAACCCGACCTCAACCGCAATTTTTAAACACTTCTTTGCCCTGAAGACCAGAAACGCTATCATTATCAGCCCGCATCCCCGGGCAAAGGGCTGCACCATCGAAGCGGCAAAGCTGGTTCTTGACGCAGCTGTGAAAGCAGGCGCGCCGGAAGGAATCATCGGCTGGATCGATGTTCCCAGCCTTGAGCTCACCAACCTGGTTATGAAAGAGGCCGACATCATTCTGGCAACCGGCACCGGGAATGGTTAAGGCTGCCTATTCTTCCGGAAAACCGGCACTTGGCGTAGGCGCAGGAAACACCCCGGTCATCATTGATGATACCGCGGATATCCGTCTGGCAGTTAACTCCATCATCCATTCCAAGACCTTTGACAATGGTATGATCTGTGCTTCCGAACAGTCTGTAACTGTTCTGGAAAAGGTTTATCAGCAGGTAAAAAGAGGAGTTTGAATACAGAGGCTGCTATTTCCTGAAAAAGGATGAGCTCGACAAAGTGCGCAAGACCATTCTCATCAACGGCGCCCTCAACGCAAAAAAATCGTAGGTCAGAAGGCCTGCACCATTGCAGAAATGGCCGGCGTCACAGTTCCTGCCGAAACCAAGATCCTCATCGGCGAAGTGGAATCTGTAGACATCAGCGAGGAGTTTGCCCACGAAAACTTTCCCCGTCCTGGCAATGTACAAGGCAAAAACCTTCGACGAGGCAATACAGAAAGCGGAGCAGCTTGTAGCAGACGGCGGCTACGGCCACACAGCCTCCTCTACATCGACACAAGAGAACAGAAAAATGGCAAAGCACGCAGCAGCTATGAAAACCTGCCGTATCCTTATCAATACACCTTCTTCCCAGGGTGGTATCGGTGACCTTTATAACTTCAAGCTTGCTCCATCCCTTACTCTGGGCTGCGGTTCCTGGGGCGGTAACTCCGTATCCGAGAACGTTGGCGTAAAGCACCTGCTCAATACCAAGACTGTTGCTGAAAGGAGAGAGAATATGCTCTGGATGAGAACACCGGAAAAGGTTTATTTAAGAAGGGCTGTATGCCGGTCGCTCTGGATGAACTGGGAACCGTCATGGGCAAAAAGCGCTGTTTCATTGTCACCGACTCCTTCCTCTACAAAAAAACGGGTACACCCGAAGCATTGAGCAAAAATTAGACGAAATGGGAATCGTCCATACCTGCTTCTCTGATGTGGAGCCGGATCCTTCCCTCGCCTCTGCAAAAAGCCGGCGCGGCTGCCATGACCGCGTTTGCTCCGGACTGCATTATCGCCCTGGGCGGCGGCTCTGCCATGGACGCAGCCAAGATCATGTGGGTGCTTTTTACGAAAATCCGGATGCCGATTTTGAGGACATGTCCATGGACTTTATGGATATCCGAAAGAGAATCTACACCTTCCCCAAAATGGGCAAAAAGCTTACTTTGTAGCCATTCCCACCTCTTCCGGAACCGGCTCCGAGGTAACCCCCTTCGCCATCATCACCGACCAGGATACCGGCGTAAAATGGCTCTGGCAGACTATGAACTCATGCCCAACATGGCAATCGTGGACACGGACAATATGATGAGTGCTCCCAAAGGTCTGACCTGCGCCTCCGGTATTGATGTCATGACCCACGCCATTGAGGCCTATGTTTCCATTATGGCCTCCGACTATACGGACAGTCTCGCGCTGAAAGCGATCAAACTGGTGTTTGACTACCTGCCCCGCGCTTACAGAGACGGCTCTGACGTGGAAGCAAAGAGACCACATGGCAAATGCTTCCTGCATGGCAGGTATGGCTTTTGCCAACGCCTTCCTCGGCGTGAACCACTCTCTGGCGCATAAGCTGGGTGCATTCCACCACATTCCCCACGGAATCGCCAACGCCCTTGTGCTGACAGATGTGATCCGCTATAACAGCGCGGGAGGCTCCCACCAAAATGGGCACCTTTTCCCAGTATCCCTATCCCGCGCTCTTGCCCGCTATGCGGAGATCGGCCGTTTCGTAGGGCTGACCGGAAAAGACGACCAAGAGGTTGTGGATAAGCTGATCGAGAAGCTGGAACAGCTGAAAAAAGAAATTGAGATCAAAACCCACCATTCGTGATTACAACGTGGAGGAAGTATATTTCCTGGAAACTCTGGATGAGATGTCCGAGCAGGCCTTCAATGACCAGTGTACCGGGTGCCAACCCGAGATATCCGCTGATTTCCGAGCTGAAAGATATCTATCTGAAAGCTTACTACGGAGATAAGAACAACTAAGAACAGGAGGAACCGTCATGGATCTGAAAAACAAAGAGGTATTGCTCACACGTCCTTACAAGATCGTCTACCGGGACGGAGACCGCATTGTAAAGGTTTTCACCAAAGAACACGGAAAGGCAAATGTTTTTAATGAGGCCTCTGCCAGGCCGCGTGGAGGAAAGCGGCCTCGCCATCCCTCCTGTCCTGGAAGTCAGCCAGATTGACGGAGAATGGGCGCTCTCCATCCAGTTTGTGGAGGGCGAGACGCTTCAGTCTCTCATGGAAAACACCCGGAAAATATAGAAACCTACATGGAACAGTTTGTGGATCTGCAGCTTTCCATGCACGCAAAAAAAAGCGCCCCGGCTTACCCTGCAGAAGGATAAGCTGGCGCGCAAGATTTCCAGTCTTGGCAGTATTCTGGACGCAACTGTGCGCTATGAGCTTCTGACACGTCTGGATTCCATGCCCAATCACACCAAACTCTGCCATGGAGATTTTCATCCGGCCAATGTCATTGTCAAAAAAGACGGCTCCATGGTGATCGTGGACTGGGCACATGCCACGCAGGGAAACGCCAGCACAGATGCGGCAATCACCTACCTTCAGTTCGCTCTGAAAGATGAGAAGCTGGCAAAGCTCTACTTAAAGCTGTTCTGTCAGAAAAGCGATACCGCCATGCAGTACGTTCAGAAATGGCTGCCCATCGCTGCGGCTGCACAGCTCACCAGAGGCGTGCCGGAGGAAAAAGAATTCCTGCTGCGCTGGACAGACATTATCGATTTTCAGTAGAATACAGCGCCTGCCGTAAGACTTATGAAAAACGCTTCGGAAGCACGGAAAACTCCTGCTGCCGAAGCGCTTTTTTGTCTGTATGAGATTTATAAGCTCAGCCTGTTCCTGTGCACGGCTCTCTCACTTCTGCAGCTGATACTCTGCTGCCAGTTTTTGAACTCCGGCAGAGAATTTACAATGGTGTCATAGGACACACAATAAGCCAGCCGCACATAGCCCGGGCAGGCAAAGGAGCTTCCCGGCACCATGAGAATGTTATATTTTTTCCGGCAGCGCAGAATTCCTTTTCATCTGCAACCGGAGACTTCACAAAGAGATAGAAGGCGCCCTGTGGCTTAATACACTCAAAGCCGCACTCTCTTCAGCCCCTCATAAAGAGCCAGACGGTTTTTGTCGTAAGCGGCCACGTCCACTTCTGCATCCACGCAGCGGGCAATCACCTTCTGCATCAGGGAAGGTGCGTTCACACTTCCGTTGATACGGTTTGCAATCGCCGCTGCCGTGATCAGCTCCTCGCTTCCGTCCGCTTCATCCGGAATTACCAGATAACCGATCCGCTCTCCCGGCAGGAAAGAGACTTGCTGTAGGAATATCCCACAACGGTATTGGCGTAATATTTTGTGAGATAGGGAACCTCCACGCCATCGTAAGCCAGTTCCCGGTAGGGTTCATCGGAAATAAGATAAATGACGCTTCCGAATTCTTTTTGCTTCTTTTCCAGAATTGCCGCCAGATTTTTGATGGTGTCCTCCGAATAAACCACGCCGGTAGGATTGTGCGGGGTATTTACGATAACTGCTCTTGTCTTTGCTGTAATCTTCTGCTCAAACTCCTCAAGATTCGGTTGGAATGTGGTTGTATCCGGAGAGATTTCCACCAGCCTGCCGTCATAGTTTCGCACATAGGCGCCATACTCCAGAAAATATGGCGCAAAAACGATCACCTCTTCTCCAGGATTCAGGATTGTTTTCAGGATCACGTTAAGTGCCGCTGGCCGCGCCCACCGTCATGATGAGGTTTTTCGCTGCAAAAGCAGTGCCGAACCTGCGGTTTCAGGACTCCCGCGATGGTCTGGCGTACATCCTCAAAGCCTGCGTTGCTCATATATCCGTGAAGCACGGTAGGTTCTTCCTCATTCACCAGTTCAAGAATCGCCTGACGCACACAGTCCGGCGCAGGAACGCTGGGGTTGCCCAGGCTGAAATCAAAAACCTTGTCTGCGCCATATTTCGCACGGAGGCGGTTTCCTTCCTCAAACATCATGCGAATGGCAGAGTTGTTCTGTACAAAAGGTTTCATCTTTTCTGCAATCATAACGTTCTCCTCTCAGGCTACTGCGTTCATTCCTACCTTGAGAGCCTTTTTGTTCAGCTCCACAAACTGCGGCTTGATATTCGCCTCCAGAATCTTATCCCAGTCAATATGCTCCAGACCCATGGCCTTAATAATCGTTCCAAGCAGAATCATATTCGCTGCCTTCTCGTTTCCAAGTTCGTCGGCAAGGCGGGTTGCATCTACAACCTTCGCTTTCACATGCTTCTCTATTTCCTCCAGAACATCTTCCGCATAAACCTCATCCCCGGTGATCACAGACATGGATGGAATTTCCTCGTTATTCACCACCAGGGTTCCGTCCTCCTTGAGATAATCCAGGGCGCGCAGAGCTTCCATTTTTCAAAGGAAACCACAATGTCCGCCTGGCCTTTTTTCGATGACAGGAGACATAACCTTCTCCCCGTAGCGCACCTGGGAGGAAACGCTTCCACCTCTCTGGGACATGCCGTGGATCTCGCTCATTTTTACATCATATCCGGCCTCCATCAGACCTGTTGTGAGAATCTTGCTGGCAAGGATGGCTCCCTGACCGCCCACGCCCACTAATAAAATGCTTTTTGTCATGGCTTAATCCTCCTTCACAATGGCATCCTTGGGGCAGACCTGGGTGCACACATCGCAGCCCACGCACTGTGCCCGGTTGATGCTTACTTTTTTGTTTCTTTATGATAGGACATGGCCGGGCAGCCGGTTTTCAGGCATGCCTTACAGCCGATACATTTCTCCTCATCCACCTTATTCTTCGTGGAAAACAGACCGTCGAACTCATCCTTATCTGCCTGGGAGAATTTCTTCAGCACACAGGGGTAGCGGGTGATAATGACGGACGGCTCGTCAAGTTCGGCCAGACATTTGTCCAACGTATCATCAACCTCTTTAAGATTGTTGGGGTCGATCACATACACATGCTTCACGCCGATGGCACGCACCACATCTTCAATCTTAATGAGGGTGGTCTCCTCGCCTTTGCGTTAAAGCCGGTGCCCGGATTCTCCTGATGGCCGGTCATGCCGGTGATCCGGTTGTCCAGAATGATGTTCACCGTGTTGCTGTTGTTGTAAACCGTATTGATCAGAGAATTGATTCCTGTATGGAAGAAAGTGGAATCTCCCAGAACCGTCACAACTCTTCTGCTGTTTCCAGTTGCGTTGAAGGCTTTCTGTGCGCCGTGTCCCAGACTGATGCTGGCTCCCATGCAGACAGTGGAATCCATCGCCGAATAGGGCTTGCCCGCTGCCAGCGTATAGCAGCCGATATCACCGCTGATCATGATGTCCTTGCGCTTGCCAAGGCGATAGAACAGACCTCTGTGGGGACAGCCGGCACAGAAGGTGGGGGCGCGATTGATCAGCTTTGCGCGGTCAAACTCAATGGTCTTCAGACTCTGCCCGGTCACGCATCTGCGGATCACATCCGGTGTCATCTCTCCGTAGGCCGGGAATAAATCCTTGCCCACGCAGGCACAGCCCTGTTGGCGCACAAACTCCTCAATGTAGGGGTCATTTTCCTCCAGAATATAAACCTGATCCACCCTTGAGCAGAAATCTTTGATCAGATTCTTCGGAAGCGGATTGGTAAAACCAAGCTTCAGATAAGAAGCGTTTTCGCCGAATACTTCTTTTGCATAATAATAGCAGATGCCGGAAGCGATCACACCGACTTTTGTAGCCCCCATTTCCGCACGGTTAAACTGGGGCATTCCTCACTGTAGGCCGCCAGAGCGTTCATGCGCTCCTCCAGCTTTACCCGGAGATTTCTTGCGATGGCTGGAAGGCATACGTACTTGACGGATTCTTGCTCCATTCCTTCGCAGGAACGTCCGCGCGTTCGCCCAACTCTACGATGGATTTGGAATGACAGACACGGGTCGTCATACGGATGATAAAGGTGTATCGAATTTTTTCGCCCAGGTCATAGGCTGCTTTCACCATATAAATACATTCCTGGCTGTCGGAAGGCTCCATCATGGCAATCTTGGCTGCTTTGGCATAATTGCGGTTGTCCTGCTCGTTCTGGGAAGAAAACATCCCAGGCTCATCTGCAGTTACGATCACATTGCCGCCGTTTACCCCCATGTAGGCCCAGGTAAACATAGGGTCTGCTGCCACATTCATGCCCACATGCTTCATGGAGACCATGCTGCGAAGTCCCGCCACAGATGCACCGATTGCAGATTCCATGGCAACCTTCTCGTTGGGCGCCCACTCTGCGTAAATTTCTTTGTATGTAGAAAGGTTTTCCAGGATTTCTGTACTGGGGGTTCCCGGATAAGCAGAGGCAAATGATACGCCTGCTTCGTACGCCCCTCTGGCGATGGCTTCATCGCCGGTCATCAACTGTTTCATAAAATACCTCCTCTTGTTTCCGCTAATATCTTATTTTAGCACGCTAAAGCGCTAAATGTCAATGGGTTTATGCCAAAAGAAAAACCCCGAAAAAGTCTCCTGCCGTCTTGACAGAAACTCTTCCCAGAGGTTTTTCATTCTGCTTATTGCTTCACACTCAGGCGCACCAGCGCTTCTCTGAAGCTTGGCTCTCGCCATTTTGTATTCATGGTCTGTGAGACCGGTCTTTGCAAGCTGTTCTTCCGCCCGCTTCTTTGCTGCGTCCGCCCTTGCCGAGTCAATGTCTTCTTTCCACTCCCAGGTGGTCGCAAGAAGGCTGCACTCATTGTTTATCATGGAAAGCATTCCGCCAATACAGGCTGCTTCACGTCTCGTTCCGTCTGCAAGCACCACATGCGCTTCGCCCATTCCCAGTGGCCGTGCAAAATTACAGTGTCCTGCGAGAACAGCCAGATCTCCCGTAATGCTGCGGCAGACGACGCGCTCGGCCTCGCCTTCAAACAGCAGGCCGTCCGGTGTCCCGATTCGTAATGGAAATGTCGCCATAGACAGCCTCCTTTACAGCTTCTTTGCCTTTTCAAACACTTCGTCAATGGTTCCAGAGAACAGGAAACAGCTCTCCGGAATATCGTCACATTCACCGTCCAGGATCATGCGGAAACCACGGATGGTCTCTTTCAGAGGAACATACTGTCCCGGCATACCGGTAAACTGTTCTGCCACGGAAAAGCTCTGTGACAGGAAACGCTGCACCTTGCGGGCGCGGTTTACGGTCTGCTTATCCTCTTCGGAAAGCTCGTCCATACCCATGATTGCAATAATATCCTGCAGCTCCTTGTAACGCTGCAGAACCTGCTGTACTCTCCAGCCGTCTCGTAATGCTCTGTTCCAGGTCGTCCGCAGGAACGTACACGGCCTGCATGGAGGTGATGGAACCGTGCTTGGTGGAGGTGATGCGTTCCTGAAGGTCCGCCATTTCCTCCGCCAGGTTTGGCTGGTAGCCCACGGCGGACGGCGTGCGGCCCAGCAGGGCGGACACTTCCGACCCCGCCTGGGAGAAACGGAAAATGTTGTCAATGAAGAGAAGTACGTCCTTGTGCTCCTCGTCGCGGAAGTATTCCGCCATCGTCAGGGCGGACAGGGCCACGCGCAGACGGGCGCCGGGAGGCTCGTTCATCTGTCCGTATACCAGGGCCACCTTGGATTCCTCCGGCTTTTCCAGGTTAATCACGCCGGATTCTATCATTTCATTGTACAAGTCGTTCCCTTCACGGGTGCGTTCCCCCACCCCCGCAAAGACGGAGAGGCCGCTGCGCGCCTTGGCAATGTTGTTGATGAGTTCCATGATGAGCACGGTCTTGCCCACCCCCGCGCCGCCGAAGGCGCCGATTTTGCGAAAGGGCAGATGAGGTCGATTACTTTGATGCCCGTTTCCAGCACTTCCGTGCTGGTGGATTGCTCGTCCAGCGGCGGAGCGCTGCGGTGAATGCTTTTCATGCCGGAGCAGGAGAGCGCGCCGCGTTCGTCCACGGCTTCACCCAGCACATTGAAGATGCGGCCAAGAACGCACTGCCCCACCGGTACCTCAATGGGGTGCCCCGTATCGCGCACGCGCATGCCGCGGCGCAGGCCGTCCGTGGAACTCATGGCCACGGCGCGCACCCAGCCGTCGCCGATGTGCTGCTGGACTTCCAGCACCAGGGTCTTGCGCTTTCCGTCGACTTCATAGTCCACTTCCAGGGCATTGAGCAGGGCGGGAAGCGTTTCAGCCTGGGAGAAATCCGCATCGACCACGGCGCCGATGATCTGAACGAGAGTGCCTGTGTTATTCATCATGAGAAAAACTTGGTGTTGAAATGGAAGGGATGAGGGTTTTGTTTGAAAAAGGGGTAAAAGAAGCGGAGTCCACGTTATTCCATGGCGCGCATGGCCGTGGTGATTTCCAGCAGTTCATTGGTGATTTGCGTCTGGCGCGCCTTGTTGTAATCCAGGGTAAGGCCGTCGATGATGTTTTTGGCGTTTTCCGTGGCCCCCTTCATGGCGACCATGCGGGCGGAGTGCTCGGATGCACGGGCTTCCAGCACGATCTGGACCAGCCCATGGAAGACGTAAAGGGGCAGGATGGTATCCAGCAGGGCGGCGGGGCTCGGTTCCAGCAGGAATTGCTTATGGGCGTCTTCTCCGTCCAGGGCTGCGCCCCCGGCCTTCGCCATCTTCATCAACGGTTCCGGTTCAATGGGGAGAAGCTGGCGGAAGATAGGCTTCTGGACCATTGTGTTCACAAAGCCGGAGAAGGCTACGAAGACGCGCCCGTATTCCTCCGCCTTGAATTTCTGCACAATGAAGTCGAACACCGGCTTCAGTTCCAGCAGGGAGAGCGGGTCCGTCAGGCTCCAGGTGGCTTCCAGCCGTTCATTCCATTTGGCCAGCGCGGCGTTCAGCTTGCGGCCGATGGTGATGTAGTGGGCGTTTTCCGGAGCGTGCTCCCGGGTCATTTTGATGAGGTTGGCATTCAGGCCGCCGCAGAGGCCGCGGTCCGTGTTCACCAGCAGCACCAGGTCCGCGCCGCCGTGGGTCTGCATCAGGGGGCTGTTGCTGGTGTCTATTTCATCCTGGAGATGGTAGAGCACTTCCGCCAGGGCGCGGATATAGGGGCGCCCCTTCACGGCCTGGTCCTGGGCGCGGCGCATCTTGGCGGAGGCCACCATCTGCATCGCCCTGGTGATCTGGGACGTGTTTTTGACGGATTTGATCCGGCGTCTGATGTCTCTCAGGTTGCCCATGTTTCAGTGCTCCCGTAATCGTTAGTTCCAACTGAGCTTGAAGGATTCAATGGCGGCTTTAAGCCCCGCGTCTATTTCCGGCGTCAGATCCTTTTCCCTCAGGATGCTTTCCAACAGGTCCGGATGCTGGTCAACAGGTCCGTTTCCAGGAATATCTGGCCGTCCGTGATGGAAATGACGTTTGTGGGGATGTAGGCGGAAACGTCCCCGGCCTGCGTTTCAATGATGGGGAGGGCCGTCAGGGAACCGCCGCCGTGTTCCTTGTTGATGCGCGCGGCGCGTTCCAGCAGGCGGCTGTGCAGGTAGAAGTATCCGTAGCAATCACGGTCTTACCGGTCTGGCGGTCGCCTATTCCGCTTTCATGGCCTCTGCCTCATCCTTCGCCTTTACGGCATCCTGGATCTGGGCGTCCGCCAGTGCTTTTCGCTTTTCCAGCATGGCATTGATAGGCTTAAACAGAAAACGTTTGATGAGATACACCTGTATAAACAGGTTGCATATCATTGCAATGAAAGTCCACGGCACAATGCTTACTAATTCCTGTACTTCCATGATCGTAGCCTCCTGTCAGAATCGTTGTTTCTCAGCTCAGGAAATTCATAAACATGCCCGGCGCAACAAAGATCAGAAGAAGACCGGTAACGAAACCGTAAATACCTGTAGTCTCTGCAATAGCACATCCAAGAAGCATGGTGGAAGTCACATCTCCCTTACATTCCGGCTGACGTCCGATCGCTTCAAGCGCCTTCGCAACCGCGTTACCTTCACCGATACCATATCCGATACCGGCGATCAGAGCACATCCTGCACCAATCGCGCATCCTGCAAGTGCAATACCTTTCGCAAGCAACTGAAAATCCATAATAAAATCCTCCTGTGAAATATAATTTTTTATTAAATTTTGACTTTACTCTTCCGCCGCGTTGGCAATGTACATTACCGTCAGCATACAGAAAATGAACGCCTGCATCACGCCGGAGAACCAGTCAAAGTAAACCGACAGGATCGCAGGAATTCCCACATCCAAAATGGGAATCTTTGAGAGCACATCTCCCACAATGCCGGGAAGCAGCCCCAGAAGCGCGGAACTGGCAACTGCCAGAG
>VOFE01000582.1_pt1 | contig 14000 bp, 21 predicted proteins | sample 5384071 | NCBI WGS metagenome assembly VOFE01 (sample SAMN12384724, study PRJNA508395) | human gut metagenome | isolation source: healthy gut D | host: Homo sapiens
ATCATTGCCGAGACCGGCGGGCCAGCACGGTGTGGCGCTCTGCGACGGCAGCGGCGTATTTCGGCCTTGAATGCGACATTTATATGGGAGAGGTCGATATTGCGAAGCAGGCGCCGAACGTCTCGCGTATGCGTATTCTCGGCGCGCGCGTGATCCCGGTCACGCACGGCCTGAAAACGCTGAAAGAGGCCGTGGACGCCGTGCGTTTGAGGCGTACATGAAGGAGTACCGGGACGCGATCTACTGCATTGGTTCCGTGGTGGACCGCACCCGTTCCCGATGATGGTGCGCGATTTCCAAACGGTCGTTGGCATTGAGGCGCGCGAGCAGTTCCTTGAAATGACGGGCCTTTTCCCGGACGCGGTCTGCGCGTGCGTGGGCGGCGGGTCGAACTCCATCGGTATGTTCGTACCGTTTTGGCCGATCCGGTCGAGATCATCGGTGTGGAACCGCTCGGCCGCGGCGAAAACGTGGGCGACCACGCGGCGACGATGAAATTCGGCACGAAGGGGGTCCTCCACGGCTTTGAGAGTTATCTTTACAGGACGAAAAGGGCGATCCGCTGCCGGTCTACTCCGTGGCGTCCGGCCTTGACTACCCGGCGACGGGGCCGGAGCACGCTTTCCTGAAGGACTCCGGCCGCGTGCGTTACGAGGCGGCGTCCGACCGCGAGGCGGTCGAGGCGTTCTTTGCGCTCGCGGTATGAAGGCATCATCCCGGCGCTGGAAAGCTCCCATGCGCTGGCCTATGCGATCCGCGCGGCGCGCACGGGCGAATTCTGACAGTATCCTGGTCAACCTCTCCGCCGCGGCGACAAGGACATGGACTATGTGATAGAGAACTTCGGTTACGGCGAGGACCTGCGCATATAAACGCGCGAGGTTTCAACAGGTTTTCAAAAGGTGTGCGGAATTTCCGCACACCTTTTTTTGTTATGGTGCGGCGAGGATTGACAAAGCCGCGGGTTTCACAGGCAAGACTTAACTGCCGCGTGAGCTGCCGTGCATTGGAGTGCCTGAATTGTCCGTCCATCGAACCGCGGGAGTCGTCGTACGCGGCGTTATTATGAATCGCTCTATCCGCGAACACGCCCGTCCCCGCTGAAGCGCATGAACTTTCAGCATCGAAGCTGCATGGATCGCCCGTTCTTACCGAACGCGTGAGCCGCCGGTTCGTAGTTGTATGAATCGTCCCGCCTGTCCGGAGGAGCCGTCAAAAATCGGAGCGCGTGAATCACCCATTCTCGCTGAATTATACGAGCCGCCGCGTGCCGGATCGCGCACCGCCACATGCTGGACAATCCGGTTGTATGCTCCCTGGTATGGGAATTGGCGCACATTCCGCCTTAATCCATGCAAATCAGAAACATATTGCCCTTTTTCAAATTGTCTTGACATGCCACAGCCGCAATGCTACAATCAAGGTACAACTGAAGAGCTCCTTTCGCAGCCGCAGCGGATGCGGGACATGGAATCGGGTGCAAGGCCCCGCGAGTCGGTCACTGTGAAGCCCCTTTTCGGGGATAAGTCAGATACATGGGCGAGGGAGCGGCGTTTCCGCCGAAACCGTGAAATGCACGCGCGCGTCTTGGAAAAGCTGTAAAAGCAAGTTCCCGGATGGGTTGTGCCTGTCCTTTTTCGACAGGCACTTTTTATACGGCTTTGCGGGGACGTGGTTTATCAAAAGGCGCCGCCGGGCGCGGCGCAATATTTTATTGGAGGTTGTTCTATGAAAAGAAAGCCCTTGCAGTTTTTCTGGCGCTTTCTCTGTGCGTTTGCCTGCTGTCCGGCGTTTCGTTCGCGACAGGCGACGGTACGCCGGACGCGTCGGCGCCTGAAACCGGCACGCCGGAGCCCGATGGCGTTACGGTGAACATGACGGTTTCGGCGGCGGGCGAGCTGGTACTTGTCAACCAGCCCGTCGCCGTCACCGACGTCGATGGGGACGGCGCGCTGACTGTACGTGACGCCCTGACGATCGCGCACGACACATATTACGAGGCTCCGTCCGATGAGGACGGCGCAAAGCCCGAGGAATCCGATACATCCGGCGATGCGCAGACGCCGGGAGACGGTGAAGACGCGGAAACGCCGGAAGACGGAGAGAACGCGGAAAAGATAACGGCTTTGTGGTGTCCGGCGAGGGCTTCATTACAAAGCTTTGGGGGGTGGAAAACGGCGGCAGCTACGGCTACTATGTCCATCACGTCGCGGCCACAAGTATTACCGACCCGGTTGCGGACGGCGACTACCTCGCGGCCTACACGTTCGCCGACCTGGAAGCTTGGTCCGACCTGTATACGTACTTTGAATCCGTTAAAGCCGCGTGCGAGCCGGGCTCCGAACTTGCGCTCAAGCCTCCGGCGCGGGCTATGATGAGGAGTGGAACCCCGTCGTCAAGGCTGTCGCCGGTGCGAAGATCCTTGTAAACGGCGAGGAGACCGAGCTTGTCACCGATGAAAACGGCGCGGTCACCGTGAAATTCGACGAAGCCGGTACTTACACGGTCAGCGCCGTGAGCGAAGAGGGCACAATCGTCCCGCCTGTGTGCGTCGTGACGGTTGCAAAATCGGACAACGGAGACCCGGACGATACGCCTGACGAGGTCCCTGCATTTACGGACATCGCCGGTCACTGGGGCGAGGAAGCTATCAAATACACCGCTGAAAAGGGCTATCTGATGGGCATCTCCGACACCGAGTTCGCGCCGGATGTGGACGTCAGCCGCGCAATGATCGTGACGGTGCTCTACCGCATCGAGGGGGGAACCGGAAGTGAAGGCGGAGAACCCGTTTACGGATCTTGAGGACAATACCTGGTATACGGACGCCGTTCTGTGGGCCGCTGAAAACGAGCTCGTGCTGGGCTATAACGATACCTACCGCGCGGGCGATACCCCTGACCCGCCGTGAGGCCGCGTTGATTCTTTACCGTTGGGCGCAGTTTAAGGAATATGAGTTCGAAGCCGCCGACCTCTCCTCCTATGAGGACGCCGGTACGGTTGACGACTGGGCGCTGGAGGCCATGGCCTGGGCCTGCGGCGAGGGGCGTGATCACCGGCACGTCCGAGACGACGCTTGCGCCGCGGCAGTCCCTGACGCGCGCACAGCTCGCGCTCATGCTGATGCGTTTGATCGAGAAATAAATTTCCGGCGGGTACCGCTGGAAGAAATCAGACTGCGAGCCCGAGGGATGTCCTTGGGCTCGCGCGGTATTTTCAGAAAGTGCGAGGTGAAGTGTCTGTGCGGTCTTTTTTTTTGCAGAAAAGCGCGTGTGTGATATTGACGTTTGGTCTGCTCCTGTCCCTTTTGGCACGCGGGCGGCAAACGTGAGTGTTACACTGGAAGAAGCGCTGGATTCCGTGTCCGCTTACTGTTTTGAAAAGGTGTCGGAACCAGGGTACGGCAGCGAATGGTATCTCTACTGCTTCGCGGTGGCGGGATACGAATTGCCGGACGCCTATCAAAGTACCTATGAGAAGGCCCTGCGCGCGCATGTGAAGGCCTGCGGCGGCGTGCTGGACGCGCGGAAATACACGGAGTACGCGCGCGTCGTCCTTGCGCTGACGGCGCTTGGCCGGGACCCGACCGCAGTCGCCGGGTATGACCTGACACTGCCGCTTGCGGACTTTGACGCGACGGTGCGTCAGGGCATAAACGGCGCGGCGTTCGCGCTTTTGGCGCTCGACAGCGGCAATTACAGGATTCCGGCGGCGGGCGCGGGCAAAACGCAGGCGACGCGTGAGAAATACGTCGCCTATCTCGTGGAGCGCCAACTCGCGGACGGCGGTTTTTCGGTCAGCGGAAAAAAGTCCGACCCGATATGACGGCAATGGCGCTTCAGGCGCTTGCCAAGTACACAGGCGCGCGGATGTGGACGGTGCGGTGGAAAAAGGCGCTGGCCTACCTCTCGAAGGTGCAGCTTGCAAGCGGCGGCTTTGAAAACTGGGGCACGGAAAACGCGGAGAGCTGTACACAGGTTATCTTGGCGCTCTGCGAGCTGGGAATCCCGCTTGACGACGCACGCTTTGTCAAAAACGGCGCGACGTTGCTCGACGCGCTGCTTGCGTACCGCAATGCGGACGGCGGCTTCCGCCACACGCCGGACGGCAAGTCCGATATGCTGGCATCGCGCCAGGCATACATGGCGCTTTTTGTCCCTTTCGCGTGTGGAAAACGGAAAACGCCGTTTTACACGATCGGCGGCAGTACGACCTTCCGCGATCTCGTGGGACACCCGACCGCGCGGCGATCGAGGCGCTTGCGCGCGCAGGTATCCTCAGCGGACGCGGGGACGGCACGTTTGACCCGGACGCGACGATGACCCGCGCGGAATTTGCCGCGCTGGTCGTGCGCGCCGTTGGGGCAAAGCCCGCGTCTGCCGATCTTTTCAAGGATGTGCCAAAGGACGCGTGGTACGCGGCTTACGTCGGCGCGGCATATGAATATGGGATTGTAAAGGGTGTGTCGGAGACGCTGTTCCAGCCGGAGGCCACGATTACGGACAGCGAGGCTGAGGTGATGGTGGCGCGTGCCGCGCGTCTTATGAAGATCGAGCCCACGACCAGCGAGGCGTGGCGCGCCTACGACGTGCAGATCACGCGGGGTGAAGTCGCGGATGCTGTACAGTCTGCTCGCAAGCGCCGGGCTGATGTGAGGTGGATGCGATGAAACGGCTTTACAAAAACGGTTTGCGGGACTCCTGTTCGCGATTTTTTCCTGCTGTTCCTCGCCGCCTGCGCGTCCTCGGGAACGGACGGAACGCCGTCCTCCGACGGCGTGGCTTCTGTTCCCGGCGCGGGGGAGGACGGCGGCGCGCCGCTTTCTTGTTCCCTGACCATCCGCTGCGACACGCTTTTGGAGCACCTGCCCGAGCTTGCGGAGGGGAAAGCGGAGCTCGTCCCGGAGGACGGGCTGCTCCTTTCCGTGGAGGAGGCTTCATTTTCGGAAGGCGAGAGCGCGTTCGACGTGTTAAAGCGGGAGTTGCAGTCCCGGCGAATGCATCTGGAGTTTTCGGAAAGCCCCGCCGCGTATATTGAGGGTATCTGCAATTTGTACGAATACGACTGCGGCGAGCTTTCCGGCTGGCTCTACCGGATAAACGGTGAGACGCCGGGCTATAGCTGCTCAGAATACCCGCTTTCAGACGGCGATGTGCTGGAATTCCTCTATACCTGCGACTTGGGAGACGACTTATAAGGAGGAGGATACGGCTTTGAAAGACGCCTTTTTCAGGCTATCACCCGACGGTCAATTTCTGCTATTTCGCGCTGGTCATCGGGTTTTCCATGTTTTTATGCATCCGGTGTGCCGCACTGTCCTTCGGCAGCGCGCTGACGTATGCCGTCGCCCTGAACGGCCGCCGTGCGGTACGCTTTTTTCGCTGTACGGGCTGCTCCCGCTGCTGCTGTTTTCCGCCGTACTCAACCCGCTTTTCAACCACGAGGGCGCGACGATCCTCACCTACCTGCCGGACGGCAATCCGCTGACGCTGGAATCCATGCTGTACGGCGTCTCGGCGGCCGCCATGATGGTGACGGTCATCCTGTGGTTTTCGTGTTATAACAGCGTCATGACGTCCGACAAATTCCTCTATCTGTTTGGACGCGTCATACCTGCGCTTTCTCTGCTTTTTCCATGACGCTGCGCTTTGTGCCGCGCTTTACGGCGCAATTGAAAACGGTCGCGGCGGCGCAGCGCTGTATTGGTCGCGACATGTCGTCTGGGAGTGTCGTGCGTCGGGCGAAAAACGGGATCGCGATTTTGTCCGTCATGATTACCTGGGCGCTCGAAAGCGCCGTAACGACGGCGGACAGCATGAAAAGCCGGGGCTACGGGCTTCGCGGCCGCAGCGCCTTTTCTCGTTTTCGCTTTGAGCGGCGGGACGCGGGATTGCTGCTCTTTTTCCTGCTGGACGCGGCATATCTCATAACGTGCGCCGCGCACGGCGGCTTCGCCTGGCGGTATTACCCCACCGTGCGCGGCAGCCTGTCCGGGCCGCTCACAGTCGGCGCCTATGCGGCGTACCTTTGCGCTGTGCCTGGCACCGGTGATCATCAATGGGAGGGAGGCGTGGAAATGGCGTGCTTTACGATCAGGTCTTTGACCTTTACTTATCCGAACGCTGTAACTCCGGCGCTTACGGGGATTGACCTCACCCTTGAGTCCGGCGCGTTCGTCACGCTGGCCGGACCTTCCGGATGCGGCAAATCGACGCTCCTGCGCCAGCTCAAAACGCCGCTCGCGCCGCACGGCACGCGCACGGGAGAAATTCTTTTCGAGGGAGAATCGCTTGCGCGCGTGGACCTGCGCACGCAGACGGCGCGAATCGGCTTTGTCATGCAGGACCCCGAGAGCCAGATCGTGACGGACAAGGTGTGGCACGAGCTGGCGTTCGGGCTCGAGAGCCTGGGCTGTGACACGCCGACCATACGGCGGCGCGTGGCGGAGATGGCGAGCTATTTCGGGATCGAACCGTGGTTCCAGCGCGACGTGCGGGAGCTCTCCGGCGGACAAAAACAGCTTTTTGAACCTTGCCGCCGTTATGGCGATGCAGCCTTCCGTGTTGATTCTTGACGAGCCGACGGCGCAGCTCGACCCGATCGCGGCCACGGACTTCCTTGAAACGGTCTCGCGCATCAACCGGGAGCTCGGCACAACAGTGCTCATCACGGAGCACCGCTTGGAAGAGGTACTGCCGGTGAGTGACACGGTATATATCATGGACGCGGGGCGCGTTGTCTGTTCCGGGACGCCCGTGGAAGTCGGCGCCGCGCTGCGCGGGCTGCGTCACGACATGTTCCGCTCCATGCCGGCGCCCATGCGCATCTACGCGGCTGTGCCGCCGTACGGCGACTGCCCCGTCACTGTGCGGGAGGGACGCGCGTGGCTCGAGGGTTACCGGTCAGCGCGCGGTTTGGGCGAAGTGCCGCCGGATACGTCCCGTCCTGCACGCACGGGAACGCCGGCGCTTGAGCTGGAGGGCGTCTGGTTCCGGTATGAAAAGGCCGCGCCGGACGTCCTGCGTGGACTTTCCTGCTCGCGTATCCGGGCGAGTTTCTGACCGTGCTCGGCGGGAACGGCGCGGGCAAATCGACGGCGCTCTCCATCGCCGCGGGGCTTTACCGCCCGTACCGCGGGCGCGTTCGGATAGGCGGCGAGGCGTTTGAGAAGATCAAAGATCCGTACCGCGGCCTGCTGGGCGTTCTGCCGCAGGAGCCGGGTACGCTTTTCGTCAGGCACACTGTCCGCGCGGACTTGCAGGACGCGGCGGGGAAAGGCCTGACGCCGAACGGCGGCTGCGTGACGCGGCGGCGCGCTGCCGCATCGCGCAACTGCTCGACCGCCATCCTTACGACCTTTCAGGCGGCGAACGCCAGCGTGCGGCGCTGGCGAAGCTGCTGCTGCTCTCCCCAAAGATTCTTTTTACTGGACGAGCCGACGAAAGGGCTTGACAGCGCGTTCAAGGCCGAGCTGGCGGAGATCCTTGAAACGCTGCTAAAGGACGGCGTATGCGTCGTCATGGTCAGCCACGACATTGAGTTTTGCGCGAAGTATGCGCACCGCTGCGCGATGGTGTTCGACGGCGCGGTCTCGAGCGAGGGAACGCCGCGCGCTTTTTTTCGGTGGCAACAGCTTCTACACCACGGCGGCAAACCGCATGGCGCGCGGCGTGCTGCCGGACGCCGTCACGGCGGAAGACGTGATCGCCGCATGCGGCGGCGCCGCAGGCTCCGGCGAAGCGCCGGACGGCGGCGCGTCCGTGCGGGGATGGGGAACCGGCGCAGTCCGGCGCGGAAGCGCTTATGCAAAACGAGGCCGCACCCGTTGTACGCCGTCCGCCGCGGCTCAGGCGCGCGCCTCTTTCAGGGCGCACGCTCGCGGCGCTTCTTGTCATCGCCCTGCTGGTACCGCTTACGCTCTATCTGGGCGTCCGGGTTTTTGGCGATCGGAAGTATACGTTCGTTTCCATTCTCTTGCTATTGGAGGCCATGCTGCCCTTTGCGCTGCTTTTTGAACGGCGCAGGCCGCAGGCCAGGGAACTCGTGGTGATCGCGGTGCTCTGTGCGATTGGCGTGGCGGGACGCGCGGCGTTTGCCATGCTCCCAAGCTTCAAGCCCGTCATGGCGGTCGTGATTCTCGCGGGAATCGCGCTCGGCTGTGAGACGGGGTTCTTAGTCGGCGCGGTTACGATGTTCGTCTCGAACTTTTTCTTCGGTCAGGGGCCGTGGACGCCGTGGCAAATGTTCGCCATGGGGCTGATCGGGCTTCTGGCGGGGCTTTTCTTTCATGGACGGCCCGCGCGCGGGAAGAGGCCGCTCCTGTGCGCCTTTGGCGCTGCCGCCGCCATAATCGTCTACGGCGGGATTATGAACCCGGCCTCCGTACTGCTGTACCAGTCCTACCCGACTTGGACGATGATCTGCGCGGCGTACCTCACCGGCATCCGGTGGACGCCGTGCACGCGCTGGCAACGGCGTTTTTCCTTTGGGTCTTTGCAGAGCCTTTTTGGAGAAAATCAAGCGTATTCAGGTAAAATACGGCCTGATCGGGCAGACGGACAACCCTGCCCTGTGATAGAAACGGCCCGGCGCTTTTGGCAGAGCGCCGGGCTTTCTTTTTTGCGCCTGTTATGGTGTGCACGGCCGCCGCGTTCGTTGACAGCCCTTACGTCCTGTGATAGAATCAGAAAAAAGGAAAAGGGGAGTACCACGGATGCTTTTATATGGAAGGACGCAGATGCTGCCGCAATTTTCTTATACGGAAGCGGTGGATTTTATCATGGACGCAGGCTTCGACGGCGTGGAGATCAGCGCGTTTGACAAGCAGTTCCAACCGCGCGAGGCGTTTTACGCGCCGGGCTTTGCCGCCCGGATGCTGGACGCGATGAAGCGCCGCGGCGTGCGCGGTTTTTCCGTCAGCGCGCATAAGGACTATACGGAGACGCCAGAGGCGTTTGCCATCGTGCGCGACATGATTCGGGTGGCGGCGGAGTTGGGCAGCGACTACGCCATCATTAACGGTGCGATCCGGCGCGAGGGCGAGGAATACGAGGCGCAGTGGGACGCCATGATCCGCAAAACGGGAGCTTGCGCATATCGCGGGCGAGCTGGGCGTCAAGCTCGCAATTGAATACGAGCCGGGCTTTGTGATAGACAGCACGGAACTTCTTCTGCGCGCCATCCATGAAATCGATTCACCGGTGATCGGCGTCAACTGCGATATCGGCCATGTATTCCTCTGCGACGCCGACCCCATGCGCGCCATCGAGCAGTCCGCGCCGTACATCCTCCAGTGCCATGTGGAAAATATGGCGCGCGGTGTGCACGACCATCTGGTGCCGTGGGAGGGTGATATGGACCTCGCGGCGTATCTTGCGAAGCTGCGCGAGGTGGGCTTTGACGGCGGCCTGGGCCTCGACCTCTATCGGTACGAATACGCAGATGTCTGCGCAAAGTGCGCGGCGTACTTCCGCGAACTTTTGAAATAGCGCATGGAAAACGCCGCTACGATCAAAAACATCGGCGTCCTTGCCCATGTTGACGCGGGTAAAACGACGCTGACGGAACAAATGCTCTACGCCTGCGGCGCGATCCGGCAGGCGGGCAGCGTGGACGACGGTACGGCACAGACGGACTGGCTCGACATCGAACGCAGGCGCGGCATTTCCGTGCGCGCGGCGCAGGCCAGTCTTGTCTGGCGCGGCTATACGGTCAACCTGCTGGACACGCCGGGGCACCTGGACTTTGCGGGTGAAGTGGAGCGCAGCCTGGCCGCGCTGGACGGCGCGGTACTCGTCGTTTCGGCGGTGGAGGGCGTGCAGTCGCACACGGAAAACCTGTGGCGCGCTCTCGAGTCGTCAAGCTGCCGCGTATTTTGTACATCAATAAGCTCGACCGCGCGGGCAGCCGCGCCGGGGCGTCTTAGCGGAACTCCCCGCGCTGCTGGGCGGCTATTTCCTGCCGCTCAACGCGGTGGTTTCCTGAAAGGGGACCGCGACTGCGCGGTCCGGGATGACGGCGGCGCCCTGGAGCGTCTGACCGAGGCCGCGGCGGAGTTCGACGACGGCATCGCGGAGCGCTGGCTCGAGGGCGAGACGATCCCGCGGGAGGAAATCGTACCCACCGTGGCGGGGCTTGTGCGTGCCGGGCTTGTCACGCCCGTGGTGTTCGGCTGTGCGCGGCAGGGACTGGGCGTGACGACGCTGCTTGACGCCGTGACGGCGTATCTGCCGTCCGCCGACGCAAACGCCCGGGACGCGCTCTCCGCGCTCGTTTTAAGGTGGAGCATGACCGCGGCATGGGGAAGCTCGCCCACGTCCGGCTGTACGGCGGGCGCTTTCCTCGCGCGATACCGTGCGCCTGAAAAACGACGAGGCGCGGACGGGGATCGTCCCGCAGAAAAGATTGCGCAGATCCGTAAATTTAACGGCCAGCGCTACGTAGACGCCGGTCGCGTCGCGGCGGGGGACATCGCGGCGCTGTGCGGGCTCTCCGGCGCGCGGGTCGGGGACTATATCGGCTCCTCGCGCCCCGGCGGTGCGTACGCGCTTGCAAACCCATTTTTCCGTGTCAAAGCGCTGCCCGCCGACCCGTCGAAGCTGACCGCGCTCGTTACGGCGCTGCGCGAGCTTTCGGACGAGGAACCGCTTATGAACTGTCGCTGGGAAAAAAGCGAGCGGGAGATTGACATCAATATCACAGGTGAGATCCAGCTCGAGGTCATATCCGCGCTTCTGCGCGAGCGTTACGGGCTCGAGGCGGTCTTTTCTCCGCCGGCTGTAATCTATAAAGAAACCCCCGTGCACGCCGCTGAGGGGTTTGAGGCCTACACGATGCCAAAACCCTGTTGGGCGGTGGTGCGCTTCCTGCTGGAACCGCTGCCGCGGCAGCGGCGTCGTCTATGACGGCGGCCGTGTGCCGCACGACCGGCTGTTCTATAAATACCAGGAACACATCAAAACGTGCTTCCGCACCTGTCTGGCGCAGGGTGTCCGCGGCTGGGAGGTTACGGATTTCAAGTGTACGCTGCTCGACGGCGGGCACCATACAATCCACACGCACCCGCTCGACTTTTTTTCGTCGCGACGCCGATGGCGTTTATGGACGGCCTGCGCAACGCCGGGACGCGCCTTTTGGAGCCCTTTTCTCCACGTGCGCCTCTCGGCGCCCGAGGACGTGCTGGGCAAGGTGATAGGAGATATCACCGGGATGCGCGGCGAGTTCGACACGCCGGTGATCACCGGCGGCGCGTTCCATATGGAGTGCCGCCTGCCGGTCGCCACGTCGATGGAGTACCCGGTGCGTCTGGCGAGCCTGACCGGCGGACGCGCCACCTTCTTTTCGCGCTTCGACGGTTACCGCGACTGCCCGGAGGGACTGGGAAAAGACGCGCCGTACCGCGGCGTGAACCCGCTTGACCGTTCAAAGTGGATTCTTTATAAGCGCGGCGCGTATACGGAATGAACGGGCGGAAGGGGCAGGAAAAATGAAAAGGCTGCTGTTTGGTCTGGGACTGCCGTCAGGCGGCATGATCGGATTGCGGGATAGATATACATACGCGGGCGTTCTAGGAGATAAAGTCTCGCGCGCCGCGCTGTGTGGGCTGTTTGCGCTGTATGGAGAGCTTTATTCCGCTGCGCTTTGTCGCAATGGCGGTATTGCGGCCTTGCCGTCGCGATTTTGTCGCTCCGCCGTGGTAAAAGGGAATAACAGGAGCAATTGTGGATGCGGCGAAGCAAATTTGCCGCATGGAAGTGAGGATCATCTTGAAATTGTGCTTGGACGCTTTTTTCAACCCGTTTCCGGGTAGAACGGCTAACGGAAACGGCGCTGCCGGACGTTTTGTCGCTGTGCAGGCAAAACCCGCTTTATTACCGGCATATGGGGATCGCGCCGTCGATTGCTAATCTGCGGGACGTCCTGCGGGAACTGCCGCCGGGCAAGGCTGCGGACGAGAAGTACTTCGTCGGCTTTTACGAAGGCGCGCGGCTGGCCGCTGTATTAGACCTGATTGCGCAGTACCCGGACCGTGAAACGGCGTACATTGGCTGGTTCATGATGCATCGCGCGTTGCAGGGAGCGGGGATTGGTTCGGCTATCGTATCCGAGCTTCTCTCGTACCTTGCGGCGGTACATCTTCAATGCGTGCAGCTTGGCTACTGCAAGGGAAACGCCCAGGCGGAGGCCTTCTGGCGGAAAAACGGGTTTGTCCCCACGGGCAGGGAAGTCCGGCAGGAGACGCATACCGTAGTCTGTATGACCCGGCAGTTGCAGCCGCCGGACACAGCACGCCATGAAAATGCGTAAACGGAGGCTTTTATGCACAACTTAAGCGAATTTTGCACTTGTAAGGACATGGCATGTCCATTGAATCCAAAAAACCATGCGAACGGATGTGCGCCTTGCGTCCAAAATGCTTAATTGCGGAGTAATCCCCAGTTGTTTTTTCAATTTGCTGGGCGAAGAGGAAAAGCCGGAGGGTATACCTTTGCCGGCTTTGCCAGACGCGTGCTTAAAAATCAGGATAAGTAAAAATACAATTTGAGTGATGTCGGAAAAGGAGGAGCACATTGGCAACGCGCGTACAGGAGTCCGCCGAGGACTATCTCGAGACGATCTATCTCTTACTGGAGAAAAACGGCGCCGTCCGTTCGGTGGACATTGCCCGGGAAATGGGCTTTTCCAAGCCGAGCATCAGTCGCGCCGTTTCAAAGCTGCGCGCCGCGGGTATATATCTATGCAGAAGTGCGGCGATATCCTGCTGACGGATGCGGGGAAGACGCGCGCCGTCCGTATTTACACGCGCCACCGCGTGCTCACGGATTTTCTTGCGGCGCTCGGCGTCGCGCCGGAAACCGCGGCGGACGAAGCGTGCCGCATTGAGCATCACCTTTCCGACGATACGTTTGCGCGTATACGCGCGCATTTAGAAGAGATGAAGAACGGCGGTGGCGGCATATGAATATCCCTGAAGCAGACCGGGCGGTGCTTCGCGGCCTTTCACACATTTGGCGGTTTATGACGCGGTGCCCGCCGTTTTCCTGTGCGGTATGCGGTGTCGGAGGCGTTTGCGGCGCGCCCCTCGCACGAGGTGTTGCTGAAGGCAGTGCGTCTGCTCGCTCCCGGCGGCCGTATTGTGGACGCGCCTGACGCCGCCGCACAGCCGTGTGTCTGCGCGGTGCGGCTGGGCATGACGGGTGCGTTTCCTGTGGTGGTGCTGGTAAACGCAACGGACTGCGGCGGACGCACACGGATAAGCGTCCGGACGGCGGCGCGGGCGCTGCCGTTTCCGGGACGCGCAAAACGGACGGCGGATGAATTTCTGCAGAAGATACTGGGCGCATAAGGCGTCAAACAGGCTGGAGAATGGACTCCAGCCTGTTTTTGTTAAATGCCGTCTGATAGTTCGGATGAACGAGTGATAAAAGCTTTGTACGAAAAAAATATGTAATATTAAGCCCGGAGAGCCGTAAGCCAGGGGGTCTTGCAAGTCTTGGCGGATAAACCGTTCGGCTCTGCCGGAAAATATTGTACCACAGGGCTCAAAAGCGACGTCTGGCCTTTTTCACATTTTTAACAATAATTACACCTGTGCTGACAGGAGCCCTGACAGGGCCGGTGCTCATGACAGTGTTTCCATAAACGGAATATAACGTGAAAAATTTTCGCGAAAACGAGCAAATACGAATAATTTCGCACGATTTACAATCCGTAGGCGCGTTGGCCGCATCCGCAAAAAACTGTGGATTTTGCCCGCGCCTGAAAAGGGTACACATAGCGGAAACGAAAACAAATTGCCGAAATGAATTTACAAGGCGTTGACGGTAACTTGCAATTATCAGACAGTGTGTTATAATAATAACAATATGTGAAAATTCGGAGGTAAGGAGTTTTGTCAGAGATCACGCAAAAGGAACGGCCTAAGATAGCCGGTGTCATGGAGCTGGAGGCCGTGGAGGTAGGTACGGATGAGTTTCTAAAAGAGTACAGTACCAAGCGCT
>VOFE01000594.1_pt1 | contig 14000 bp, 14 predicted proteins | sample 5384071 | NCBI WGS metagenome assembly VOFE01 (sample SAMN12384724, study PRJNA508395) | human gut metagenome | isolation source: healthy gut D | host: Homo sapiens
ACCGCCAGTGCCATGACTAACGTCAGCATCGGTGCACAGTCCGATGAAAAATCCGGTTTTAACATCAGGGTGTAATATATATTTGCTTCCCGCGGGGCTCTCCCAGCTCCGGCCTCTGCGGCGCGTCCGGCGCTCTGCATATCCGACACCACCAACAGGCCGCTCTCCGCGCCCTGTTCCGCTTCCAGCTTGGCACGGATATTGGTGGAATCAATGCTGTCAAAAAACAGTAAGGGATGTCCCACCCACTTTGTCTTCAGTCTGCTTTGGATATCGGCCTGGTTGTAGACCTCCTCCGCCTGATCTAGCAGACGGTAGCCGCGGTTCTGTACCGCCTCGATGACATAGCCTTCTTTCTTCAGTTGTCCGATTGCTTTCCATACGGCAGTCCTCGATACACCGAACTGCTCGCAGAGCTCCTGCCCGGAGACATAGGCCTCGCTTTCCGGTGCCCCTGCTGCCACCCGATCCTTCTTTTCCCGCAGAAGCTCCAATATCTTTGCTTTCATACTCATAAAGTTGCCGCCATCACTGCCTTGATCGTGTGCATACGATTTTCTGCCTCTTCAAATACCAGAGACTGTCCGGATTCAAATACTTCGTCGGTGACTTCCATCTCGGTGATGCCGAAACGCTCACCCATCTGGGCACCGATCTTGGTCTTCAGATCATGGAATGCAGGAAGGCAGTGCATGAAGATCGCCTGCTCACCGGCATTGTCCATCACCGCTTTATTCACCTGATAAGGGAGACAATTCCTTGATACGCTCGGTCCATACTTCGTCGGGCTCTCCCATCGAGACCCACACGTCAGTGTAGATCACGTCCACATCCTCGGTGCCTGCCTTCACATCCTCGGTCAGGGTGATGCTGCCGCCGGTCTGTGCCGCGATTGCCTCACACTCCGCCACCAGCTCTTTCGCCGGGAAATATTTTGCCGTAGTACATGCGGTAAAGTGCATGCCCATCTTCGCACAGCCGACCATAAGCGAGTTGCCCATGTTGTACCGTGCGTCGCCCATGTAAGTCATACGGATCCCCTTCAGGTGTCCGAAATGCTCACGGATGGTCAGAAGGTCTGCCAGCATCTGGGTGGGATGGAATTCGTTGGTCAGGCCGTTCCATACGGGCACCTTGGAATATTTTGCCAGTTCCTCCACAATATCCTGTCCGAAGCCACGATATTCGATACCCTCGAACATGCCTGCCAGTACTCTGGCAGTATCGGCAATGCTTTCCTTTTTGCCGATCTGGGATCCGGTGGGATCCAGATAAGTCGTTCCCATTCCCAGATCATGGGCTGCCACTTCAAAAGCACATCTGGTACGGGTACTGGTCTTCTCAAAGATCAGAGCCACATTCTTGCCTCGGAGGGTATCTACGGGGATTCCTTTTTTCTTCTTATCTTTCAGGTCTGCCGCCAGGTCCAGCAGATATTCGATCTCTTCCGGTGTAAAGTCCAGTAATTTCAAAAAATCGCGTCCCTTTAAATCCATAATACTCCTCTTTTCCGAAGCTTTCCGGCCTTGCGCCCGCAGCCTCTGTTTTCTGATTTTGTCCATTGATATCCCTGTTACAAACGTTGCCTGTAACAAGCTATATGTAATCAATATACTTCATTATCCGGTGTTTTTCAACCCCTCGCGTTTATCCCCCGTCATTGTTTTTTGTGAATCCGACATAAAAAAGCCACCCTCCTTATTTCCCGGAAAGTGGCTTTGGTTTATCGTTTTTTAGTTTACTTATTCTGCCTTTTTGCCTGCGGCTGCCTTGAAGGTCTCTGCCACGCTGGCAATGCCCTGCAGCTCTGCGGGCAGCAGGATGGTGGTGGCCTGGCCGTCCGCTACTTTCTCGAATGCTTCCAGGCTCTTTAGCTTCAGGACTGCTGCATCTGCACCCGCTTCCTTCAGCATCTTGATACCGTCGGCATTTGCCTGCTGCACCTTGAGGATGGCTTCGGCTTCACCTTCTGCCTCGCGGATCATCTTCTCCTTCTCAGCTTCCGCACGAAGGATGGCTGCCTGCTTATCTGCTTCTGCACGAAGAATTGCGGACTCCTTGGCACCTTCTGCCTCCAGGATCTTAGCCTTCTTCTCACCTTCTGCACGGGTAACGGCTTCACGTCTCTCGCGCTCTGCCTTCATCTGCTTCTCCATGGCGTTCTGGATCTCTGCGGGAGGGATAATGTTCTTCAGCTCCTACACGGTTCACCTTGATACCCCAGGGATCGGTAGCGATATCCAGTGCCGCACGCATCTTGGTATTGATGGTCTCACGGGAAGTCAGGGTCTGATCCAGTTCCAGGTCACCGATGATGTTACGCAGGGTTGTGGCGGTCAGATTCTCAATCGCCATCATAGGATTCTCTACTCCGTAGGTGAACAGCTTGGGATCGGTGATCTGGGTAAGAAGACTACGGTATCGATCCGCATGGTTACGTTATCCTTGGTGATAACGGGCTGGGGTGGGAAATCCGCTACCTGTTCTTTTAAGTTGACTTTTCTGGCTACCTTGTCGACGAACGGGATCTTCAGATTGAATCCTACATTCCAGGTAGCCTGATAAGCACCCAGACGCTCGATCACATAGGCCTGTGCCTGAGGAACGATCTTGATACAGGATACGAAGATCCATAATACTAAAACGGCAATAATAATTAATACTATCATTTTTCCTCCTTCTGCGTACGTTCGTGTACGCTGCGTACCCCTTGTACGCACTTTTCCCTCATGTATTGGTTCTACACGATTCTTAATTCTGTGGCTGCGATACTTTTCCGTCACTTTTGCCATCTGGGGATCCACCTTAACGATCAGCTTGACCCCGTTGACTGCCACGATGTCTACCACCGTTCCGGGCTGTAAATTCAGTCCGTCTTTTTCGGTTCTGGCACTCCACTCCTGTCCACCTACCGTCACCTGGCCGATGCCCTGCAGATTGTCGATCTCACTGGTCACGATCGCCTGTCTGCCGATCATACTTTCCACATTCGTCCTTACGCGGTCTCTGTTGAAATATCTGACTGCGATGGGTCTGGTGAAAAATAACAGCAGCAGAGACACTGCAAAAAATAGCAGGATCTGCAACCAGATCGGTGCCTGCAATGCGGCGGCAATCACTGCCACAACGGCGCCTCCGGCGAACCAGATGCTCGTCAGTCCCAGAGTGGCGACCTCCACCCCGATCGATACGATCAATACCACAAGCCACAAGGTTACCATTTCACTCATGTGATCACTCCTTTGGTTTTGTAGTTGTATCCAGTGTACTACAAATAGTCTTCTGTGACAACCTCTATTGGTGCACGATACAGGATTCTATTGTGCTCTTCTCATTCCTCATTCCATCCGGCGGATCTTTGTAGTCAAAAAGACGGCATCCCTGTTCCTGGGGCACCGCCTCTTTTGTAATTTTGTGATTCTAATTTTGTGATTTTAATAGAATACATGATTACCGATCACGATTCCGTCACGGCCATTGTTACGTCTGAAGTGGGTCAGTCTCCTACATTGGAGACACCGGAGATGGCTTCCTGGGCTGCCTGATACAGCTTGCGTTGATCCTGCCGGATTCGTATACGGTATTTACCTTACCGTTCAGTGCTGGAGTGAACTGTCCGGACGCATAGATCACACCGTGGATGCTACTCGGGTAAGCTCCGCTTCTTACACGGTTCATAACTACGGACGCTACCGCCAACTGTCCTTCGTAGCTCTCACAGCCTGCCTCGCACTGGATCAATGCGGCCAGCAGCTGCGTGGTATCCGCATCGGTGGTGTATTCGCCGTAGTTGACGTGACGCTTTGCTTCACGCTCTGCGGCTTCTCTTGCCTTGATCTCCTCCAGTGTCTCACCGGAGTCGATCTGGAAATCTACAGTTACATACTCCGCAGACACATATCCGTCTGCGCCTTCGTAGTCGATGCAGACCCATTCGGGGTTGCTGTTATCTACTACATCTGCGATGTCTCCCTTGGGAAGAAGTCCCAGGACACCGGCTTCCTGATCCGCCTCCGTTCTCACACGGAGGGTCTCCGTATTGATCTGTGCGATCATCCTGCCTACATCGTTGGCCAGTGCTCTGGCGTCATCTCCGAACAGGAGATATTCGTCCTTTGGCCCAGCCGATCAGAGTGCCGGACTGGATCTTGGTCCAGCCGTCCTTACGCTCCAGGATGGTACCTCCACAGTCCTTGTAGAGTTTACCGACCTTGGATGCTTCCTCGCTGGCATCGCTTCTTACATTCACGGCATCCTTTACGTTCGCCATGACCAGACCGGAACTGATCTCTTCCTCTGCCGGGAAAGTCAGATTCAGTTCCTTCACCGTAGCATTGATGACCTCAGTACTGTTTTTGGAACCGGGGTCTAAGATCGATGCGATACCACCGTTCAGATCATTGACATATTTTTAGTATTGCCCGCCTGTGCGGTCATGCTCATTTGCATGCTCAGGAAGAGAGAACAGAGCAGTCCTGCACATACAACCAGCATTCTTCTGCTTTTTGTCATCTTGATACACGCCTTTCCCACAGGAAAATTCCCCGATGGGTGTGATACCTGTGGATCTCACCAGTGAATAGTATATGCTGAAATTATTAAGATTTTCACCGGTTTGTTACAAAAATATTAAATTTGTTACGCGAGATATCATAACAGATGACAAAATTTTTGTCAAGTTTTGGGACTTTGGGCGCTATTTAGCCATGACAGCTCGGCTTGCGCCATTCGCAAAGTCGCGTTATCACGCTTTTCGTCACTGCGTGACTACCTTTGCTCATGAACCGGCGCTCAAATCATGAACAGAGTCGAGCTGTCACTACATGCTTTTGGACTTCTCAATGCAGGCATCCATGGCATCCATGACAGCGGCGCGCATGCCTTTTTCCTCCAGTACCTTGACTGCCTGGATCGTGGTTCCACCGGGGGAGCACACCATGTCCTTCAGTTCTCCGGGATGTCTGCCGGTCTCCAGCACCATCCTGGCACTGCCAAGGACGGATTGTGCCGCGAATTCATAAGCCTGTTTTCTGGGCATTCCGGCGGCTACTGCCTCGTCTGCCATGGCTTCAATGAACATGAACACATAGGCCGGGGAGCTACCGCTGACACCTACGACTACATCCATCAGCCGTTCCGGTACCACACTGGCAATGCCGAAGGAACGTAACAGTGCCAGTACCTGCTCCATGTCTTCCTCCGTGACGTTTTCTTCCGCACAGACGCCGGTGCAGCCTTCCAGTACCAGTGCCGGAGTATTGGGCATGCAGCGGATCAGCTTCAATTCCGGTCTGCCGAAAGCCTCTTTCAGATAGTCCAGAGTTCTTCCTGCCGCAATGCTGACGATCAGGGTATCCTCTGCCACGACATCTTTGATCTGGTCGATCACCTCCGGGAAAAAGATGGGTTTCACTGCCAGGAACAGAATGTCTGCCTGTGCCGCTACGATTTTGTTATCCGTTGTTGTGTTAATATTAAATTTTGTTTTAACTTTTTCTACTGTTGTTTCTGTTCTGGCTGAACCAATGATGTCCTCCGGAGCTGCAATTCCTTTTTGCAACATTCCTCCGATCATGGCAGTGGCCATATTTCCCAGTCCGATAAATCCGATCTTCATGATATCTTTCCTCCTGTTCTGTCTTTCTTCTATTATTATGGTGTCGGGTGCTTTTGACCCCGACATCATAATTATTCAGAGCCATGTAAATATTATCGGCTGCGCATCGAATGCCTGGCATTTGATAATATCTATAAGGCAAATGGGTCCGGGATAGTTACAGTCTTGCACTTCGCTGTCTGTGGGCCTCGTACATCAGAAGGGCCGCTGCAATGGAGGCATTCAGGGATTCCACCCTGCCCTCCATGGGGATCTTGAGATACTGTCCTGCCTGGTCGGAGATTTCCTTGGATAAGCCGTTTCCTTCGTTGCCGATGAGGAACGCCGTAGGCTCCCGGAAAGAAAAGGAATCGTAGTATTCCTGTCCTTTCAAGTGTGCCGCATAGGTGTGGATACCTTTTGCATGCATCTGTTCCAGCACCGGTGCCAGATCCGGCACGTAGACAAAAGGCACCCGGAAAATAGACCCCATGGTGGCACGGATGGTCTTGGGATTAAAGATATCAACGGTCTGGTTGTTCATGATAACACCCGTTATCCCTGCTCCTTCTCCGGTACGGATCATGGTTCCCAGGTTCCCCGGATCCTGCAGATTTTCCAGCATCAGAAATAAAGGCTCCGGATGTTCCAAAAGCTGTGTCAGATCATAGGCCGGCTGTTCCAGCACGGTCAGAATGCCCTGGGGGGTCTGGGTATCCGCCATTTTGGCAAAAACTTCCGTGGAGACGGTCTCATAGCCGGTCTGCTGCAGCTTATCCCAGAATGCCGCGTCTCCGTTCTGTGCATTCTGCCGGATCTTTTGCTCCAGTTCTTCCGTAAGGTAGACCTCCCGCACGTTTTTTACCGGAGCCTCCTCACACATTCTGACACCTTCTGCCAGGAATACGTGATCCTTACGCCGTTCCTTCGCCTTCGTCTGCCACTGCACGACCTGTTTTACTTTTGCATTGTTGTTGCTTGTGATCATATCTGTCTGCTAACCGCTCCTAAACATCATAATAATATGGTTTCTCCGTTCTGCGAACTCTCGAAACCATAACAAACATGCGTAATCCGGGCTAATCGCCCTACTTACTTATGTTTGTTTACTCCTCTCATAGAATGCATCCCCTGCCTGCAAGCAGTCGGGATGCATTCTATGGATGAGTTTATTATAGTCAAAAAGGCGTTTCCACGCAATGGGAAACGCCTTTGTCTTCATATCCGTTCAGACACTCTTATTTATAGAAGTGCCTGCTTCGCAGTCTGAACTGTTAAATTAAATTAGATGGACAGCAGATGAGATACCTCGAACTGGTACTCATTGATGCCCTTCTGCATCTGCAAAGCCTCTTCGATATCGAAATCGATGAACTCACCGTGCTGATAACCTACGACACGGTTGGTCTTGCCTTCCAGCATGATATCTACTGCGTAAGCACCCATGATAGATGCATAGTAACGATCCTTGGCAGTAGGGCTTCCGCCACGCTGCATGTAACCTAAGATCGTAGCACGGGTCTCAATACCGGTAGCAGCCTCGATACGACGGGCCATGGAAGTGGAATGTCCGATTCCCTCGGCATTGATGATGATGTGATGGGTCTTGCCATGCTTACGGTTGGTAATGATATTATTGATAATATTCTGTTCGTTGTAATCGTACTTCTCGGGAAGCAGGATATCCTCGGCGCCGTTGGCAATACCGCACCACAGAGCGATGTATCCGGCATTTCTGCCCATTACCTCGATGATACTGCATCTCTCGTGAGAGGAAGAGGTATCCTTAACTTTATCAATAGCCTGCATTGCAGTGTTCACTGCGGTATCGAAACCGATCGTATATTCGGTACATGCAATATCCAGATCGATCGTGCCCGGCAGACCGATGGTATTGATCCCCAGTCTGGACAGAGCCTGTGCTCCACGATAGGAACCGTCACCACCGATGACAACGATACCGTCGATACCGTGCTTTCTACAGATCTCAGCGCCCTTTTTCTGCCCTTCCGCTTCCTTGAACTCCAAACAACGTGCGGTTCCTAAGATGGTACCACCGCGCTGGATAATATCGGACACATCCTTGGCTTCCATATCTACAATCTCTTCATTCAAAAGACCCTGATAACCTTTTTTAATACCCTTAACCTTCAGTCCTCTTGCAATGGCTGTACGAACAACTGCACGGATAGCAGCGTTCATTCCCGGTGCATCACCGCCGCTGGTCAGTACGCCGATCGTCTTAATCTCTTTTGCCATGACTGTTACCTCCTAAGTAAACGAACGAATAGTTTTCTCTTCTCGATTCCTTATTTTAATCTATTTTTGAGCGGTTTTCAATAGGTTTCGTTATAAATTTAACATTTTCTTTTCCGAACAGCAATGTAAGCTTTTCCATTAATGCCTCATCGGCTTTTACCCGGAGATTTGCGGGCAGGATCTTAATATTTTTAATGTCCCGCAGATAGATCACCACATCGTCATCCCCGTCTGAATCCGCAATGGCCTGCAGCAGTTCCTGTTCCCTGGCTTTGTACGCTTCCATATTGGAAAACTGGATCCAGGCTCCCGCCGGCATGCCTTTTTTCTGAGGGGTTCCATTTGCCTGTGTACGCTGTCCGGACTGCATTTGGCCCGATGCCTGACCGATCTGTCCCACCGACATACTGCTGCTGTTCATACCGTCATTTTGGTATTGTCCGTAGCCGTTCCCGGCATTCCGGTATCCACCGGCACCGCCATTTCCACTTCCATTTCCGTAGGATCCGCCGCGGCTGCCGCCCCGGCCTCCGTAATTTCTGGGGAACAGGGGCTGGTTCGCCGCTCTCGCAGCCTGCGCATCCTCGAAACTGATGATCTGGTCGCAGATCAGCTTGCCGTCCTTGTCTTCTTCCAGGGATACTCTGCCCCGGATAAACACCTTGGCATCCTCCACAAGCAAGGTGCTGTAGCGCTCGTACACCTGGGGAAATACCACGACTTCCACGTTGCCGATCAGATCCTCCACATTTAAAAATGCCATGATCTTGTCGTTCTTGGTGTATTTTACGTTTTTGTCCGCGATCAGTCCACCGATGACTGCATTCGCCTGATCCTTGACCAGTTCCACCTCTCCGGACTCTTCATCCAGCGCAAAGTCTCCGGCGGTATTGCTGATGCAGTTCTGCCACAGCTCCTGGTATTCCTCCAAAGGATGACCGCTGACGTAGACACCCAGCACCTCTTTTTCGAAGCCCAGCAGCATCTCCTTATTGTATTCGCCCACATCCGGCATCCGGATATCGAATTCTTCCTTATCTTCTTCGCCGGCGATATCAAACAGGGAAATCTGTCCTGCCAGGTTGTTCTTTTTATCATGGGCAATATGGTCCGCGATCTGCACATAGACACTCATGAACTGTTTTCTCGTACCGCCCAGACCATCCAGAGCTCCTGCTTTGATCAGGTTCTCAATAGCCCGCTTATTCATCTCTTTTTTATCGGACATGCGGGTAATAAAGTCCTTCAGATTCGTGAAAGGGCCTCTTTCCTTACGCTCCTGTACCAGGCTGTCGATGACCGGACGTCCCACACTCTTGATGGCCGTCAGGGCATAACGAATCTTGCCATCCGATACGGAGAATCCGGCTTCTCCCGCATTCACATCCGGAGGCAGAATGGCAATATCCATGTTCCGGCAATTCAAAATATATTCGGATACCTTTTTCGGGTTATCGATGACGGAAGTCATCAACGCCGCCATGAATTCTACGGGATAATAGTATTTCAAATACGCCGTCTGGTAAGCCACCACTGCATAACATGCCGCATGGGACTTGTTGAACGCATATTTGGCGAAATCCATCATGGTATCGTAGATCTGTCCAGCTGTCTGCTCGTCAATGCCGTTGGCAATACAGCCGGGGACATTTTCCTCCGGGTTGCCGTAGATGAAGTTCGCCCGCTCTTTTTCCATGACGGACTGTTTCTTCTTACTCATGGCACGGCGCACCAGGTCGCTTCGTCCCAATGTATATCCCGCCAGATCACGCACGATCTGCATTACCTGTTCCTGATATACAATACAGCCGTAGGTGGGCTTTAAGATCGGCTCCAGCTGGGGACAGGCATAAGTTACCGCATCCGGATGATTTTTACCCTGAATATACTTCGGGATAAAATCCATGGGACCCGGACGGTACAGGGAAATACCGGCCACCACATCCTCCAGATTCTGAGGGCGCAGTTCCTTCATGAAGCTCTTCATCCCGGCACTTTCCAGCTGGAACACACCTTCCGTTCTGCCGGTGCCGATGGAAGCCAGTACTTTCGGATCGTTATAATCAATGGCATCCACATCAATGTGTCTTCCGGTGGTATTCTCGATGAATTTTACAGCATCATGGATCACGGTCAGTGTACGCAGTCCCAGAAAGTCCATTTTCAACAGGCCCAGTTCTTCCAGCGTCGTCATGGTAAACTGGGTAACGATGGAACCGTCAGAGCCTCTGGACAGCGGCACGAATTCGTCTGCGGATTTCTGACAGATCACGACACCGGCCGCATGCATAGAGGTATGTCTGGGCAGTCCCTCCAGACGCTTACACATATCGATCAGGTGGTGGACCTGTTCGTCCTCCTGATAAAGCTTGCGGAATTCCGGATTCATCTCCAGTGCTCTGCTCAGTGTAATGTTCAGTTCGTTCGGCACCATTTTGGCAATAGAATCCACGAACGCATAGGGCAGGTCCATGACACGGCCCACATCGCGGATGACACCTTTCGCCGCCAGAGTACCGAAGGTGACGATCTGTACCACCTTGTCATTGCCGTATTTTCTGCCCACATAATCGATGACTTCCTGTCTCCGTTCGAAGCAGAAATCCACGTCAATATCAGGCATAGAGACACGTTCCGGATTCAGGAATCGTTCAAACAGCAGATTGTAATGAATCGGATCGATGTTGGTGATCTTCAGGCAATATGCCACGATACTTCCCGCAGCGGAACCTCGTCCCGGTCCCACCGGAATCCCGTGCTCTTTCGCATAGTTGATGAAATCCCATACGATCAGGAAATAGTCCACATATCCCATTCTGCGGATGACACCCAGCTCGTAATCCAGACGTTCCCGAGGGTCTGTCCGGTCTCCCCGGCAGGCTGGTCACCGTCACCGTAACGCTCTGCCAGTCCGTCATTACAAAGCTTGTTCAGATAGCTCCAGGAATCATAACCTTCCGGCACATCGTATTTCGGCAGCTTCGTCACGCCAAACTCTATCTCCACATTACAACGGTCTGCAATCCTCTGGGTATTCTCCACGGCCTCCCATGCATAGGGGAACAGTCCCTTCATTTCCTCTTCGCTCTTGACGTAATACTGACCGCCCTCATAACGCATGCGATCCTCGTCCGCCAGCTTTTTGCCGGTCTGCAGACACAGCAGAATATCGTGGGGAATCGCATCCTCAGCATAGGTGTAATGCACATCGTTGGTGGTTACCAGCGGAATGTCCAGTTCTCTGCTCATCTGGAGCAGTTCCATGTTCACCGTACGCTGCTCCGGGATACCGTGATCCTGCAGTTCCAGAAAATAATTGCCCTTGCCAAAGCAGGCCTCGTATTTGCGAGCCGCTTTTCTCGCTTCGTCCTTCATTCCCTTCAGAATAAACCGGGGCACTTCACCTGCAAGGCAGGCAGACAATGCGATAATTCCCTCGTGGAACTCCTGCAGCACTTCCATGTCCACACGGGGTTTATAATAATATCCTTCCGTAAAGCCACGGCTGACGATTTTCATCAGATTCGCATAGCCGGTATTGTTCTCCGCCAGCAGCACCAGATGATGATAACGTTCCTCTCCACCGGTCAGTTCCTTGTCAAACCGGGAACTGGGAGCCACGTACACCTCACAGCCAATGATCGGCTTAATTCCTGCTTCCCTTGCCGCACGATAAAAATCGATCACACCATACATGACGCCATGATCCGTGATTGCCGCACTGTCCATACCGAGCTCCTTGACTCTGGCTACATACTCCTTGATCTTGTTGGAGCCGTCTAACAGCGAATATTCTGTATGGACATGAAGATGGGTAAACGCCATTTTGCTGTTCCCTTTCTAGTGCAGTTCTTTTGCTTTTTTCACGCATTCCTCATAGGTCGGTCCTACCTGTTCTCTGTGATAGCCCGGAGCAAGCATCGCCGCGAAATACAGATTCTCCAGTGTCTCTTCCTGTGCCGCTGTGGGATGGGAAGGCACCACTACACGGGTGCTCCATACTAGCATACAGCCGGTATACTCCACCATGAAAAATATGGGCTCCATATTTTTCTCCATACGGCTGTTCAGTGTCAGTTTATCTTCGCCGGAGATCTCTTCCAGCTTCTTGATATGGGAAGGCTGCGGCTCCTCTACACTGCCGTCTGGCAGGATCACGCACTCGCAGGGCTCCATATCTTCTCTATGTGCATTGATAAATTCCATGACAGTCATTCTCACACCTCCTTTGTTCCGTCTGTCAGTCTATTCTTCCGCCCGGACCGCCCAACGCATCTTCGTGGAACGGGCTCTGCCGTTCTGTACACATTCCTCCGCAGAAGGGCGGATCACGTCTTTCGCATAATCGGCATAAATGCCGTTGCGCCAGCCTTCCTTCAATGCCTGCTTCACCAGCTTGTCTTCGCCGGAATGGAAAGTCAGGATAGCTACTCTTCCGCCAGGTTTCAAGGCTCCCGGCAGCTTTTCCATAAATTCATAAAACACTTCAAACTCGCGGTTCACATCAATAGGTCTTTTTGATGGTTTCTTTTTTATCCTTTTCCGGCAGAAAATCGAGAGTGTCTTCAATAATCCTGCGCAGTTTTGTAGTTGTATCCACGCGGTGTCCTTTGCGGATCTCATCGGTGATCGCTTTTGCCAGCTCCTCACAATACGGCTCGTCGGAGTTTTCATAGAGCATTCCGGCAAGTTCCTCCCGCGTGATCGTATCCAGCCGCTCCGCCGCGCTGATTCCCGCCTCCTGATTCAGTCGCAGATCCAGCGGTCCGTCCACCTTAAACGAAAAGCCGCGCTTCGGATTATCGATCTGCATGGACGACACGCCAAGATCTGCCAGAATAAAATCGAATCCTCCCACTTTCTCTGCAATTTCATCAATCGTGCAGAAATTCTGCAGATGGATGGTCAACATGTCCTCTCCGAATCCCTGGTCTGCCAGACGTTTTTTCGTCTTTGCCGACTCTGCCGGATCGACATCGGTCGCATGGATGTGTCCCTGTCCCTGTAATTGTTCAAGCATGGCTTTTGTGTGTCCACCGTAGCCGAGTGTTGCATCAAAACCGGTCTGTCCCGGTTTGATCTGCAGGAAATCAAGAATTTCTTTTACCATAATGGAGACTGCCTGCTCGGTAGCGCCCTCTGCCAGATTCTGGGAAGCATCTGCCAGGTTAGCTGCACCTGCGGATACCTGCCTGGAAGACTCCTCGATGGAACGCAGTGTCTGAACCATCTGTGTCTTCATGTTACGGATAGACAGAAACAACTGTTCAAAATCACCCTGATACATATCCGGGTTCTTGGAAGTGATGTTGTAATTGCCGTTTGCCATCTGGCTCATAACTTCTCCGGTGTCGGCAATGACAAAACTCAGCTTTTCTGCCATTTCATTTGCAGAATGAATCATGTCAGCGATCTCATCCTTACTGTTCAGTGTCGGGAACGGATCGGACAGGTTACCCTGTGCAAAAGTCTCCAGACGCTTTGCCAATGCATCCAGCGGTGCTGCGATTCCCTGAGAGATTGCATGTTCCATTCTCGTTGCAATGATAATTGCCAGCACGATCACACCAACAATGATAAGCAGGAAGATAAATCCCATGATATTCAGTATGGAAGAAAGGGAATCTCCTTCACGGACATTCTCGTTCATAAGTTCACGCATGGTATCATAAATTTCATTATAAAGCGGTGCTACCTGATTCTGCATCAGCTCCTGTGCCTGCATACGCTTCTCTTCCATATCCACCTTACCGGTATTAATGGCCTGCTGATCCAGCTCCCAGTACTGCTGAATCTGCTCATTTACCTGATCATACAGTTCCTTCTCCTTGGAAGAAACAACAGTCTCGCCGACAACTTCCCAGTATTCAAGAAAAGCCTGCTTCTTCTCATCGTGAGTCGTGATCAGACCGTCCACCAGATCCGGGTCGTTATATCCTATGATTCCACGGGTTGCGGATCTTACATCCGTGAATACAGTCATGGCCTTACCGATATCTCCCTGTGAAAAACCGTAATTGGTCAATGCATGCTGATAGCGGTTCATGGTAACGATCATTGCCAGTGCTCCGAGCACTCCTGCAATAGATGATATAACTACAATAATGGCAAAAGCTTTTTTCAGGCGCTGCCTGATTTTCAAATT
>VOFE01000649.1_pt1 | contig 14000 bp, 17 predicted proteins | sample 5384071 | NCBI WGS metagenome assembly VOFE01 (sample SAMN12384724, study PRJNA508395) | human gut metagenome | isolation source: healthy gut D | host: Homo sapiens
GTCATTAAGTCGTGAGTATAATCGAAGTGGTAGAAAAGTTACCTATTATATCGGTTGTAACTTTTTTATGAACTCTATTGACAAGAAAACTTGGCATGTGTATAATTAAAATATGCAAAGAAAACTTGGCATGGAGGTGCTTTTATGAAAAAGGACGAAATCTTAAATGCAAGCAGAAAAGAACATCGCAATAAGGACTTGGCTGAAATGGAAGTGGTATATCAAGCCGGAAGTCACGCAAGCAGAGTTGGTGCTTTAGTGTGTTGTTTGCTTTCGCTGTTATCTTCTGTGCTTGCTCATACTATGATTTACAGTCCGTGGGTTATATACTTCAGCATTCTTTCAACACAATGGTTAGTTCGCTTTATCAAAATGAAGCGAAAGAGTGATTTGGTCTTGACTGTTCTGTTTTTTGTGCTTTCCATTTTGGCATTTGTTGGATTTGTTAGCCACCTTTTAGAGGTGAGAATATGAAAGAACAATTACAACTGAAAAATCACTTAAAGGAAGTTCGCACAGAAGCAAATCTTTCTCAAGCTCAGCTTGCAGAAATGGTAGGGGTATCAAGAAATACCATTAGTTCTATTGAAACAGGACAGTTTAATCCAACTGCAAAATTGGCTCTAATTCTTTGTATTGCATTGGACAAAAAATTTGAGGAACTATTCTATTTTTAGGAGGTCATTATGGAAAATATTATAATGTTGATTTTGGGAGTGTTCATATCTGTTGTGGGAATTGTAAATATCAAAGGCAATATCAGCACAATTCACTCTTATAACAGGCGAAAAGTAAAGGAAGAAGATATACCAAAGTATGGAAAAACAGTCGGCACAGGAACGCTGATTATAGGAATATCTCTTGTATTAGGTTTTATTGTTTCGTTTTGGAGTGAAATAATTGTAGATTATATCATTCTTCCGGCAGTTATTGTCGGATTAGGCTTTATATTGTATGGACAGTTCAAATACAATAAAGGAATTTTTTGAGAACCAGGGAGGTATAAACTCTGAAATCATACGGATTAACAAACAGCGTTGGGAAATAGAAGAAAACTTTAGAATTATGAAAACCGAATTTGAAGCTAGACCAGTCTATGTACGAAGAGAGGAGCGAATAAAAGCTCATTTCATGACTTGCTATATCAGTCTTCTTCTTTATCGGTTATTAGAAAAGAAACTTGGAGATGCTTATACGGTCAGTCAGATACTTGGGACATTACGTTCTATGCAAATGACACTACTAAATACAGCAAGTGGTTATATTCCTTCCTACACAAGAACAGAATTAACGGATTCTCTGCACAAAACATTCGGCTTTAGAACGGATTATGAATTCATTACAAAAGCCTCCATGCGAACAATCATTAAAGAAACGAAACAGATTAAATCAAAAAAATCATAATATAGCACATATCGTTACGAAATAAAAAACGGCTACAGAGCCCATGTTTACTGGGTTTGTAGCCATTTTTATCTTTCCAACTGTCAAAGATGGGAATATAACGCATACGAGACGGTTTGTCCATGCGTTTTTGACTGGCAAATTTTATATTTTATTACGATATTTTTTTCAAAATCTTTTTCGCATTTGTCTTTGAAAAATCACTTAACCGATAAGATCGGACTCTTGTCTTTACAATGATTGGAATTAACAAACCATTATTTACTAGCTTTGCACATCGATTAATAATCGTTTTGTTGGTTACACCTAGCATTTTGCTGACTTCAATTGGTGTAAACTCATATAATCGCTTTTTTAACAGAAATGCTAAGAATTCCTTTTCTTTTGTATTTAAATAAGATAGACTTCCATCTAATTCATCGTTTTCGGATGTTTTTGATAATTCATATACCTTTTTAGAATACAATTCCATCATTCTCAAGAAATAATTGATCCAAATTTCCGGATGAGGTCAGCAACAGGTGCATTATTATTTTCCTGCTGTACATGCATCTGCGGATCCAGATTTTTTTCTCATAAAATGCTTCTTCAAACAGCTCTGCATTTTTCTTCCGGTCGTCATCCAGGATATGGGAATATACATCTGTAACCATACTGACCTGAGCATGTCCAGAATTACCCTGTACCGCTTTGATGTCTCCACCATTCAGTTTCAGCTTATAAGTAACACTACTATGACGAAAACTGTGAAATACAACCGGTGGGAGATTATAGTCCTCGATCAATTTCTTTAAAGGGCCACGGATTGCTCCATCACCAAGAGGCAGACCAAAGGTACTTGCCATAACCAGGTTATAATCCATATATTCGTCACCCAGGATTTCTTTCATTTCATCCTGCTCAGCTTTCCAGTCTACAAGCATATTAGCAACGCTCTTCGGTAAGAATATCTTACGTACACTACTTTCTGTCTTCGGTGTTTTCAGAATACGGACCGTAGAATTCTTCTTATGATTTGTCGGAAATACCAACAACACATCTTTTCCATCCAATGCAACCAGCAATACTGCCAATATAATTTTTCTTTTTTCCATTGCGAGTGCTCTATCCAGCTGAGCTATGACGACACATGCCGCAAACCCTTGATTTTACTGGGTTTCTGGGATTTTTCCCTTCGGCCATATATAAGATTATCAACTCTTTTTCGAGTTGTCAATCTACAGAAATGAAGGGTCATTGAAATATATTTTCGAGAAAGATGAATATAATACTGCAACAATTTCTGCTGATGCGTACAAAGTCAGCAAAGAAGATCTGAAAAAGAAAGCAAATGAAGAAACCCGGATTACGGAGCTTGCAAAAAGAAAATGCGATTTCTGCAATTTCCGGTCTGATTGAACCATGGGTTGATCAGGTGGATGATGAATATACAGTTATAATTAAGTGAGGTGGATACAAATGAAAAAGAAGATCATAACCCTTTCCCTGATCGGAATCCTGCTGATCAGTCTGTTAAGTGGATGCGGAAAATCAGAAGACAAAGAGGCAGCAAAAGTACAGAGCCGGATATTATGCAGGTCCGTTCCATCTGTAAACTTGCAACAGTAGAATGTTATTATCATAATGTGGCAAAATCCGAAAAGCCGGCAGGTACGGGAATCTGGCATTTTGGGGAAAAGGACCGGCAATTCTGGATTGAATATACCGGAACGGTGAAACTTGGCATTGATATGTCGAAAGTGCAGATGAAAGTAAATGGAACCGATGTAACGGTCACAATTCCTGAAGCTGAAGTACAACAGGTAAATGTAGATGATGATTCGTATAATTCTGACTCCTATATTTTCAGTGAAGACGGGATTAATAAAAATGAAATTACTGCGGAAGATGCAACCGGTGCGGTAGAAAATGCAAGAAATGAAATGATAAAAACAGCAGAAGAGAATACAGCACTTCTTGTAAATGCACAGGAGCGGGCAAAAAAGATGATTGAGAATTATATCATGCAGCTTGGAGAAACGACGGGAACAGATTATCAGATCACATGGAAATATGAATGAGAATCTGAAAAAACAGTCAGTAAAAAATAGAAAATATGAAAATAAAAAGGTGGCGGAGATCAGCGGAGATTTCCGTCACCTTTTGCATAAAGTGAATTATTTTAGTGGCACGGATTCAGGTGTCAGAAATTCTCTGAATGATAAAAAACATCGTAGATAAAAAACATCGTAGTCAGAAAGAGTTGAAAAAGTAAGAGCCGGGATTTATAATAAAGAAGATTATCGGAGGAACTCTTTTATGATAAATATAAAAAGATATGGCACGCTCTGTCTGTCCGCAATACTGGCGGCAGCGTTTGTTCTGACCCCGGCAGTAAAGATATTTGCTGAGGAGGGGGATACAGCGGCGGATCGTGAAACCCAGCGGCAGACTTGCTATGCAGAGCCGACGGATTCAAATGGACTGACGAACTGGCCGCAGGGACCGGCAGTTTATGCTGATTCAGCGATTGTGATGGATATGAACAGTGGAGCGATCCTATATGGAAAGCAGATCGATAAGCAGCATTATCCGGCAAGTATTACAAAGCTTCTGACTACACTTGTTGCACTGGATCATGCGAAACTGACAGATAAAGTAGAATTTTCACAGGACAGTATTTCTTTCCTGCAGTACGGAGATGCTCATATTGGGATGCGTGCAGGAGAGGAATTGACGCTGGAAGATTCTTTATATGCCGTGTTGCTTGCATCTGCCAATGAAGTGTCGTATGCAGTTGCAGAGAGCGTTGGAAAGCAGATGGGCGGAGACTACAATACCTTTATAGAGGCGATGAATGAAGAGTCAGATGCACTGGGATGTACCGGCTCACACTGGACGAATGCAAATGGACTTCATGATGAGCAACATTATACGACAGCTCATGATATGGCTCTGATTGGGGCAGCAGTATATCAGAAAGAAGCATTTCGGACGATCGCACAGTCACTGACACATCAGATTCCACCGACCAATCTGGTAAATGAGGTGAGAACGGTCAATCAGAAGCATAAGATGCTCTGGCCACAGAATGCAAATTATTATGAGTATTGCAAAGGTGGAAAGACCGGTTATACAGATCAGGCAAGAACGACCCTGGTGACGATGGCAGATAACGGAGAGCTGCAGTTGGTTGCAGTGGTGCTATATGATTTCGGGTCAGATGCGTATACGGATACCAGAGCCATCTTTGATTATGGATTTAATAATTTCTCGAAAGTGATGCTGAAAGATCTGGAAAAAGCAGACGGAGTACGGTCATATAAAGATGAGGAAAATGCTTATGTAGTACTGCCCCCAACGTGAAGTTTTCAGATCTGAAAGCGGAAGTTAAAGCAAAGGATGGTTCGTCAATGAGGGAACCGTTACATATACCTATGAAGGACAGATCGTAGGGAAGGCAGATGTAACGCTGGATAATAAAAAGTCGGTAGAGAAACCGACAATAACAAAAGGAACAGAAAAGACTGGCACAACGACAGACAGGAAGGAGAAAGAGAGCAGGCCGGTGGTGCTTATCGCTGTGGTCGCAGTGGTTTTGGTACTTGTGACGGGAGCGGTTGCATGGATAAAATATAAGCAGGCAAAAGCAGACGGCACAGGCGGAAAAGACATCGCAGAAAAAGAAAAAACCTTGACTAGCAGGCAGAATCTCTTTATAATAATTCTGTATGGAAGACTACAGGTTAAAGCGATGACGGAGAGAGTAGGATTTATCTGAACATCCCAGCGAGCCGGGGAAGGTGTAAGCCCGGTATCAGTAAGAGATTTCTGAAGATCACTCCAGAGCAGCAACCCCTGAAACGGAAGCATTTAACAGGCATACCGGTGATTCCGGTGAGACAGATTTCGAGGAGTAAGGGTTGACGTGAGTTCTGCGTTAAAGAATACCATATGCGGATCGGGGAAGATCCAAGTATGCTGTAACAGGTGGTACAACGAAAGGAATTTCAGACCTTCGTCCTATTACGGACGGAGGTCTTTCTTTATTTTAGAAGATTCCTTTTCCAAAATATATTTTAAGAAAGGATCAAAGCTATGTATAAGAAAGTTTCAACAGACATGAATTTTGTTGAGCGTGAAAAAGAAGTTGAAAAATTCTGGGATGACGAAAATATCTTCCAGAAGAGTATGGATGAAAAAGAAGGATGCCCGGATTATATTTTCTATGACGGACCTCCGACAGCCAATGGCAAGCCGCATATCGGACACGTTCTGACCCGTGTTATCAAGGATATGATTCCGAGATACCGCACAATGAAAGGTTATATGGTTCCGAGAAAGGCAGGATGGGATACTCACGGACTTCCGGTAGAGCTGGAAGTTGAGAAGATGCTCGGACTGGACGGAAAGGATCAGATCGAGAAATACGGTCTTGAACCATTCATCAAGAAATGTAAAGAAAGTGTATGGAAATACAAGGGAATGTGGGAGGATTTCTCATGTACCGTTGGTTTCTGGGCTGACATGGAGCATCCGTATGTAACATACGACAACAATTTCATCGAGTCTGAGTGGTGGGCTTTGAAGAAAATTTGGGATAAAGGGCTCCTTTACAAAGGATTTAAGATTGTTCCTTACTGCCCTCGTTGTGGAACACCTCTTTCTGCACAGGAAGTTGCACAGGGATATAAGGATGTCAAAGGAGCGTTCTGCAATCGTCCGCTTTAAAGTCAAAGATGAGGATGCGTATATTCTTGCATGGACAACAACACCATGGACACTTCCATCCAACCTTGCACTCTGCGTAAATCCAAAAGAGGATTATGCAAAGGTAAAGGCAGCAGACGGAAGAGTTTATTATATGGCATGTGCATTGCTTGATACCGTTCTTGGAAGACTTGCAGAAGAAGGAAAAGACGCTTACGAAGTACTTGCAACGTATAAGGGAACAGAACTGGAGGGCAAAGAATACGAGCCACTGTACCAGTGTGCGGCAGATGAGGCTGCAAAGCAGCGTAAGAAAGCATTTTACGTTGTATGTGATGAGTATGTAACTCTGACAGATGGTACCGGAGTTGTTCATATCGCACCGGCATTTGGTGAAGACGATGCCAACGTAGGAAGAAAGTATGATCTTCCATTTGTACAGCTTGTAGATGAAAAGGGTAACATGGCAGAGTCTACACCGTTTGCAGGACTGTTCGTAAAGAAAGCAGACCCGGAAGTATTAAAAGATCTGGATGCAAGGGGACTTCTCTACGATGCACCGAAGTTTGAGCATAGCTATCCTCACTGCTGGAGATGTGATACTCCGCTGATTTATTATGCACGTGAGTCCTGGTTCATCAAGATGACAGCAGTTCGCGATGACCTGGTTGCAAATAATAATACGGTAAACTGGATTCCGGAGAGCATCGGTAAAGGGACGTTTCGGCGACTGGCTGGAGAACGTACAGGACTGGGGAATCAGTCGTAACCGTTACTGGGGAACTCCGCTGAATATCTGGCAGTGTGAGTGTGGATGTATGCATTCTGTCGGAAGTATTGAAGAACTGAAATCTATGTCCGATAACTGCCCGGATGATATTGAGCTGCACCGCCCATACATTGACGCAGTAACAATCAACTGCCCGGATTGTGGTAAAGAAATGCACAGAGTGCCGGAAGTTATCGACTGCTGGTTTGACAGTGGATCTATGCCGTTTGCACAGCACCATTATCCGTTTGAAAATCAGAGCTGTTCGAGAAGCAGTTCCCGGCAGACTTCATTTCCGAGGCTGTTGACCAGACAAGAGGATGGTTCTACTCCCTGTTGCCATCTCAACCCTGATCTTCAATAAAGCACCATATAAGAACGTAATCGTGCTGGGACACGTACAGGATGAGAACGGTCAGAAGATGAGTAAGTCTAAGGGAAATGCTGTAGATCCGTTTGATGCTCTGAACACATACGGCGCAGATGCTATCCGCTGGTATTTCTATTTTAACAGTGCACCTTGGCTGCCAAACCGTTTCCATGGAAAAGCGGTTATGGAAGGACAGAGAAAGTTCATGGGCACACTCTGGAACACCTATGCATTCTTCGTATTGTATGCTAATATTGATGATTTTGATGCGACTAAATATGCACTTGAATATGACAAATTATCTGTAATGGATAAATGGCTCTTATCAAAACTGAATACACTGATCAAGACAGTAGATAATCATCTTGCAAATTACCAGATTCCGGAAGCTGCAAGAGCACTGCAGGAATTTGTGGATGATATGAGTAACTGGTATGTAAGACGAAGCCGTGAACGTTTCTGGGCAAAGGGAATGGAGCAGGATAAGATCAATGCTTACATGACTCTTTATACAGCACTCGTTACTGTATCAAAGGTTGCAGCACCGATGATCCCGTTCATGACCGAAGAAATTTATCAGAACCTGGTAAGAAGCGTAGATGAAAGCGCTCCGGAAAGTATCCACCTTTGTGATTATCCGGTTGCAAATGAAGCTTATATTGATAAGACTCTGGAAGAGAACATGGATGAAGTTCTGAAGATCGTTGTAATGGGACGTGCATGCCGTAATACAGCCAACATCAAGAACCGTCAGCCGATCGGAAAGATGTTCGTAAAAGGTGCTTCCGATCTGCCGGAGTTCTATCAGGATATCGTGACAGATGAGCTGAATGTAAAAGAAATCGAACTTACAGATGATGTTCGTGCATTTACTTCTTATACATTTAAACCACAATTAAAGACAGTTGGACCAAAATATGGTAAACTGTTAGGTGGAATCAAAAATGAACTCAGCAATCTGGACGGAAATGCTGCTATGGACGAACTGAATGCGACAGGTGTTCTGAAGCTTGCAGGTAAATGGACAGGAAATTGAACTTACAAAAGAAGACCTTCTGATCGACATGGCACAGATGGAAGGATATGTATCTGAGAGTGACTATGGTATCACCGTTGTACTGGATACAAACCTGACAGAAGAACTTCTGACAGAAGGATTTGTACGTGAGATCATCAGTAAGATCCAGACTATGCGTAAGGAAGCCGGATTTGAAGTTATGGACAAGATCAAGGTAACTTACGACGGAAGCGAAAAAAAGCAGAAAAAGTATTTGCAGAGTATGCAGAGCAGATCGGACAGGAGACACTTGCGGTAGCAGTTGAAAAAGCTGAACCTGCAGGCTATGTGAAAGACTGGAAGATCAACGGTGAAGCTGTAAATATGGGTGTAGAAAAGCAGGGAGAATAATCCCTGCAGCTGCGCAAAATGAGAAGGGAATATAAGCATGTACAGTAAAAGATTTGAAAAAGAAACTTTTAAAACAGCAGTGAAAGAAAATGTGCGGACGCTGTATCGTAAAGAGATTGAAGAAGCAACTCCGCAGCAGATTTTCCAGGCAGTATCTTATGCAGTAAAAGAAGCAATCGTAGATGACTGGCTTACAACACAGAAAACATACGAAAAAGAAGATCCAAAGACGTATACTATATGTCAATGGAATTTCTTATGGGACGTGCACTTAGGTAACAACCTCATCAACATGACTGCATATAAAGAAGTAAAAGAAGCGTTGGAAGAGATGAATATTGACCTCAACGTGATCGAAGATGAAGAGCCGGATGCGGCTCTCGGAAATGGAGGACTCGGTCGTCTTGCAGCATGTTTCCTGGATTCTCTTGCGACATTGAATTATCCGGCATACGGCTGTGGAATCCGTTACCGCTACGGTATGTTCAAACAGAAGATCAAAGATGGCTATCAGGTAGAAGTACCGGATAACTGGCTGAAAGAAGGCAATCCGTTTGAAATTCGTCGTGACGAGTATGCAAAGGAAGTACGTTTCGGAGGGAATATCCGTTTCGAGAAAGATCCTGTTACAGGAAAAGATAAATTTATTCAGGAAAATTATGAGTCTGTTATGGCAGTTCCGTATGATATGCCGGTTGTTGGATATGGCAACCACGTAGTAAATACACTGCGTGTATGGGATGCAAAGCCGATCACGGATTTCAAACTGGATGAGTTCGACAGAGGAAATTATCATAAGGCAGTAGAGCAGGAGAACCTTGCAAAACTGATCGTAGATGTTCTTTACCCGAATGATAATCATTATTCAGGAAAAGAGCTTCGTCTGAAGCAGCAGTACTTCTTCATTTCTGCAAGTCTTCAGGCACTGATCGCAAAATATAAAAAGAAGCATGGAGACATCAGAAAGCTGTATGAAAAAGTTGTCATTCAGATGAACGATACGCACCCGACGGTTGCTGTACCGGAGCTGATGCGTCTTCTGATTGATGCAGAGGGACTTAGCTGGGATGAGGCATGGGAAGTAACAAGCAAGACCTGTGCTTACACGAACCATACGATTATGGCAGAGGCACTTGAAAAATGGCCGATCGACCTGTTCTCAAAACTGCTTCCGCGTATTTATCAGATCGTACAGGAGATCGACCGCCGCTTCGTGATCCAGGTTCGTGAGATGTATCCGGGAAATGAAGAGAAAGTACGGAAAATGGCAATCCTTATGGATGGACAGGTTCGTATGGCAAATATGGCGATCATAGCAGGCTTCTCTGTTAATGGTGTTGCAAAGCTTCACACGGAAATCCTTGAGAAGCAGGAGCTGAAAGATTTCTATCAGATGATGCCGGAGAAGTTCAACAATAAGACGAATGGTATCACGCAGAGACGTTTCCTGGCTCATGGAAATCCGCTGCTTGCAGACTGGATCACCAGTAAGATCGGTGATGGCTGGATTACAGATCTCTCTCAGATCTCAAGCTGAAACCACTGGTTGAGGATGAAGAGGCAAGACGTGAGTTCATGGAGATCAAATACCAGAATAAAGTTCGCCTTGCAAAGTATATCAAGGAGCATAATGGAATTGATGTAGATCCGCGTTCTATCTTTGATATTCAGGTAAAACGTCTGCATGAGTACAAGCGTCAGCTTCTGAATATACTGCACATCATGTATCTGTATAATCAGATCAAAGAGCATCCTGAGATGTCCTTCTATCCGAGAACATTTATTTTCGGAGCTAAGGCAGCAGCAGGTTATCTTCGTGCAAAAGAGACGATCAAATTGATTAACTCCGTAGCAGATGTTGTAAATAACGACAGAAGTATCAATGGAAAGCTGAAAGTGGTATTTATTGAAGATTACAGAGTATCTAATGCAGAGATTCTTTTTGCAGCAGCAGATGTCAGCGAGCAGATTTCAACAGCTTCTAAGGAAGCGTCCGGTACAGGTAACATGAAATTCATGCTGAATGGTGCTCCGACACTTGGAACCATGGATGGTGCTAACGTTGAGATCGTACAGGAGGTTGGCGAGGAGAATGCATTTATCTTCGGATTAAGCTCACAGGAAGTTATCAACTATGAGAACAATGGTGGATACAATCCGGTTGACATTTACTTTAATGACTGGGAGATCAAGCGTGTAGTAGACCAGCTTATGGATGGAACTTACTCCAATGGTGACCACAATATGTATATCAATCTGTCGGATGGTGACAATGAGCAGCAGTGGATCAGATATATTTTCAGTGATCATGACCGTTTATCTGTTGGTGATCGTGGCAGCCGTGATGATTGGTATTGTGAAATATGTATTTAAATCCATTGCACTTTACCGTCTGGCACAGAGAACAGGAAATGCAAATCCGTGGATGGCATGGGTACCGTTTGCGAGATCTTATCTTCAGGGAGATCTTGCAGGCAGTATGCCTTTAAAGAAAAGAAGACTTCAGAGTCCGGGACTCTGGAAAGTCCTTATTCCGTTGATCGGAACGGCTGTAATCGCAGGACTTTATTTCCTTTTCATTGTTGTGGCAGGAATTGGAACTGCATTGAGCTATTCCACCGGAATGGGTGCAGGAAGTCTGACACTGATCTGGGTGATAGTTTTCCTGCTGATTATTGCAGTAGTAGCACTTCAGGCGATTGAAGCGGTGCTGGATGTACTGGTGAACTTTCATATTTACCATAGACTGACATCCCATAATATGGCGATTATCCATAGTGTTCTTGGTATATTTATTCCAATGTACGAAGCAATCTGCTTATTTATTATGAGCAAGAAGCCGTATAACCCGGGAATGGAGCCAAATCTTCCACCGCAGGCACCAAATTTCGGTGGTAATCCGATTCCTCCGACGATGCCTGTATCACCGGCAGCATCAGAAACTCCGGCAGAATCTGTATCTCCGATGCCAGCAGAAGCACCGGTACAGCAGGTCCCGGTAACTCCGACAGAGTCATCGGCACAGAATCCGTATGTGAATCCGATGCAGGTTCAGGGAACAGAAAACCTGGCAAAAGATGCACAGAGTACAGAAGCAGAACCGACAGAAAATAGTGCAGAAAAATAAAGCGTAAAGGTAAAATTTCATACAGGTTCTAAAATAAGACAGCCCTTCATATAATAAAGTATGGAGGGCTGTCTTTATGAGCTTTTATTCAGCAAAAAAGAAAATAAAAAATATAGCTGCATTTCTGATCATCCTCATATTTCTTCCATATGTTGTCTCTATTTTTGTAAATGGAAAAGATGTGAATCTACAAAATGGGAGCGGTCATTTTACAATAAAAGTTGCAAGAACAGACCCAGATGGAACGGAACTGGATCTTGATCTGGACTGGGAAGAGTATCTGATCGGGGTTCTTGCATATGAAATGCCGGAGTCTTACGAATTGGAAGCGTTGAAAGCACAGGCCGTGGTGCTGCGTACAAGCCTGTGCAGAGAACTGGCAGAAAACGAGGAGAAGACGGCAACAGAGAAATATCTGACTCATGCAGAAATGAAACGGAAATGGGGAGCGGCCAATTTTGATACATATTTGAAAAAATATACCAAAGCAGTGGAAGATACAGAAGGAACAGTGGTCTGGTATAATGAGGCTTGTGCATGGACACCATATCATCAATCCAGTAACGGTGAGACACGGAACGCATCAGAAGTTCTTGGAACAGAAGATTATCCTTATATCTGTAAGAGAGATGCCCGTTGGACAAAGCGGCTGAGGATGAAAGTCAGGGAACAGTTTTTGACTATCAGGAAATACAACAGTTATGCAGAGATTTTCTGGTGGCAGAAGAAAATTCGGAGAGTGCAGAAAAAGGCTATAACTTTGCTGACTTTGAAATACTGGAAATGGATTCTTCCGGTTATGTGCGACAGATGAGGATGGGAGATACAGTCTGTACCGGGGATCAGTTTCGGGATGCATTGTCCCTGTCTTCCAGTGCATTTTCATTTTACGAGAGTATAAAAGGTTTGAAGATCACGACCATCGGAAAAGGACATGGACTGGGAATGAGTCAGTGGACAGCAAATGAAATGGCAAAGGAAAAGAAAAATTATGAAGAAATCCTGCAGTTCTTTTTTGAAGGAACAACATTAAATAAAGAATTTGACGAAAAAGAAGCGACAGGGAATTAAAATAGAATTCTTTCCGAATAGAAGTCACATATTCTGGCAATGCTATAGTCAGAGGTGATGATGAATGAATAAGAAAGAGAAGTTTTCCTTTTTAAAGGGAAAAGGAGCTTCTGTTGGAATCGTACTTTGCTTCGTGGCAGTCATTGCAATGGTGGGGACAGTTACATTCAGAAATTACAAAAAGAATATGAATGAGCAGATTGCAAAGGTTCAGCAGGAGACAGAAAAACTGACAAAAGAAAATGATGCAGCGGCAAATTCAAAAGATGTACTTCCAATGGAGGGAGAGGAAGATGCAACACCGTCACAGACAGATCATGCGGATCGTCAGGAACAAGAAGGAGCATCCTCCACAGACGGAACAGAGGCAGAAAATGGACAGCAGCAGGGGCAGGAGACGAATGAAACTGCGGCACAGGGAGGTTCCGGTGCATGGTTTACGGAAGCAAGCATACTGGAGTGGCCGGCAAGCGGGGCAACGCTGATCGGGTACAGTATGGATCAGACCGTTTATTTTCCTACTTTAGAAGAGTATAAGTACAATCCGGCAATGATCATGTTGGGGAGACACGCTTGTAAAGCAAAAGACCTCTTTGTGACGAATCGGGACGCGGAAATCAGAGATATTCCTTCGCAGTGCAGGCCCGCTTTACCTCAGCCCGTTGACCGTTTGTAACTCGAAAGTGGAAATCTTCGTGCAAAGGCACTCGATTTACTTTCTCTAACAAACGCTGCAAAGTGTCTTCGGAACGCTCTTAATGCACCTGCTCAGGAACACCCTGCTTTCCGCTGACCATCTCGATAAGAAGTTTTTAGCTCCACAGCGTATTCTGAAAATAATGAAAAAACTATGTTGACATTACAGCAAGATATTGATACAATCCGATTGTAACATAATTAACAAATATGTAACATTTAGAACTTCCTACAAAAAAGATAAAAAGAGAAAGTAAGGAGGTTTTATATGAAAAAATTGTATATGGGACAAAAGATGATCGTATCTGCACTGGCAGGTATGATATTGATTCCGGGGAGTGTAGTCAGGATACAGGCAGCAGAAACTGAAGAACAGCAGTCTGTTGTACCGACTGCAAGGGATCGAATCGGCACTGGAAGAGTGTTACAGGACAAAAGTAAAAGAAAATCTTCAGCTCTATCTTGT
>VOFE01000664.1_pt1 | contig 14000 bp, 26 predicted proteins | sample 5384071 | NCBI WGS metagenome assembly VOFE01 (sample SAMN12384724, study PRJNA508395) | human gut metagenome | isolation source: healthy gut D | host: Homo sapiens
GAATCCATTGTCTTTGCAGGGTGCTGGGCCCATGCGAGAAGATATTTCGCGGATGCCCTGAAAGCACTGCCGAAAAAGGAGTATGAGGCAGCCAAAGATACGGTCGCCTATGAAGCCATCAAACGGATCAGCGCGATCTATCATCTGGACAATCAGCTTGCTGATCTGAAACCGACGATCGCAGGAAACAGCGGCAGATCAACCTCAAACCTCTGGTGGAGGCTTTCTTTGCGTGGGCAAAAAGAGATCAGGGATCCGGGCCGTCTGATCAAAGGTAAAACCCTGGAAGGGATCAACTACTGCATTAACCAGGAAGAGGCATTAAAAGTATTCCTGGATGACGGTGAAGTCCCGCTTGATAATAACGCAACGGAAGGTGCGCTGCGCAGTTTCTGCCTGCACAAGCATGCATGGAAGCTGATCGACAGTATCGACGGCGCGAAATCCAGTGCGATCGTCTACAGCATCACAGAAACGGCGAAGGCGAATAACCTGAATCCTTTCCGCTATCTGGAATACGTCCTGACAGTGATGAAGGACCACCAGGAAGATACGGATTACCGTTTTATGGAAGATCTGCTTCCCTGGTCTGGGCAGCTGCCGGAAATCTGCCGGAGCAAAACAAAAACAACAAATGTGTAAACCGGCCGCCGGAAACGGCGGTCAAAAAATACGCTGGTACTTATGATTTACCGTGTACTGAAAAATGCCGAATCTACAAGGAATTTCCGGATTTTTCTGTGCAGGATTTTTTGAGAAATCCAGATGTTTTTCACTCTGCTTTGAGGGCCTTGGGCTGGTCGATATCAATCCCGGACATCAACCAGTCAAACTCCCGCCAGGAAAGGTTCCGGACTTCCGACTGCTTCCTTGGCCATTGATAGCCGCCGTGGACCGACAATCGCTTATAGATGAGTACAAAGCCATCCGGTTCGTGGAATAAAGCTTTGATCCTGTCCCGTCTTCTCCCGCAGAACAGGAAGAGGGAACTGGATGCCGGGTCCATCTTAAGCTGGTCTTCAATCATGGCACAGAGACCATCGATGGATTTGCGCATGTCCGTATAGCCGCAGACAATGTAGATCTTTTCAAGGCCGGAGATATCACCTAACATGAGGTCTCCCGGATCAGGCGGAATGTCTTGGTGAGCAGGACAGGATCGGCATCATTGCTGATGCGGACCGTGATGTCCTTCATAGCAACTTCAATCGTATGCGAATTGTCAAGGTACATTTGCTGCATCTGTGATGCTGTATGCTGTTCCGGAAGGCGCTCCGAAACAATGTCAATAGGGACCACGTCCTGCTTTGGTTGCGGTTCCTCAAGATGACCATAATTCGGTGCCGGGATCTGATCCGCTGCTGCTTTCCTGCAGCGGCTGACCCAGTTATAAAAAGTGCTTACTGCGATGTCGTTTTCACGGCACCAGTCAGCATCTGTCATGCCGCTTTGGCGGCATTCATTGATAAGCCTGATCTGTTCCGCCATCGGAACACGGGCTTTGCGTGAGTACCTGCCATAACCTATCCTCCGTAATTGTAGTGAAATAGTCTAACTATCTATCGACTACAATTATAGGCAAAACTTGAGGATCAGGAAATCCGCAGGAATATTTGGCGCTTACTATATAATAGCATTTTCCATTGATTTTTCTTTTGTAACTTTTTTCACCTAAATAATTAGCAAGCTTTTCTGTAAAAAGCTAAAGTAAGATACTCCGTTGTTTCTTTTATTTTGAAAATATGGCAAAAATCCCCATAGTGTTGATGGAATCCCCATTACTATTAAATATAATGGTCCAAAAATAAGGGATTGAATTGTATGACCATATTCGTGAACTAAAAGCCTTTTACTTAATTCTTCATCTGGTATTTTATTTTTTGTTCTTTTATCTTTCATCGGATTAGTTGTTGTAAAGACGAACATTCCCAAAGATACACTTGAAGGAACATTTCTTTCAGTAATAATTGCAAGGCTCTGTGCGTTGCTTAAAAACCAGTTATAAAGGTTCTGTCCAAAATTCATGCTTTCTTTTCTCCTTTCAGTTCCATCATTTTTCTGTCAGACTGTCTGCCAGCCTGTAAAATACACATGGCAATCACGCCAACTGTTCCCCCTAAAGAGAAGAACAGGAAATCAAATAATAATCGTTGCATGTTTCAATTCTCCTTTTCCAAAATCACATCTTCGGTAGCTGTGGTCTGTTGTTCGATTATCTTGTAGTGCTTTTCCGTCAGTTTCGTGGATTTACGGATTTCTTTCAGATAATCAATCCCTGTTTTCGCTGTGATTGTTTCCAGCATTTTGAGTGTCGGGTCAACCTGCCGTTGAATCCAGCGTAGGGTTCTGTCCAGAGTGTAGGGTTCGGGTTTGGTCGTGAGCTTTAACGGCTCTCTGTTTTCTCCGATGAACCACGCCCAGCGGACAGATAATTTCCAGTCGCCCCGTTTTTTGTCTGCTTCCTTATCCACGAAGCGTACATAACGGTTGATAATAGAAAATGCCGTCCGTTCAGCGTCATAGTAGGTCAGCAGGTCACGGACAGCATAATAAGCACGTTCATTTTTCAACCGTATTTCAAATCTGTTTTTTATCGGTGCTTCTTCAATGGGAATCCCAAGTTTGATGTACTGCTCATAGCTTTTTTCATAGACGCAGAAATACACCTCACTTTTTAGCGAGCCGATATAAAGCGTATAACCCATACCAGCAGCCTTGTCCTGTTCCTCATGCTTGACCAGTTCGCCGGAAGCATAGGACTTAAAGGAACGGAACACCGATACACATTCCTCATTCCGGCATTTTTCGGTCAGTTCTGGAATATCTAACATTCCTGTATGGTCATTGATGGCAAGGTCAAGGCGTTTCATTCAACAGAACTTCTATATGATATCATAGCTTATTGAGAGTGTCAACCCTATTTTTAATATTTTTCTTTTATTTTTCCTACCGGAATCCAAGTAACAGATCAACAGCGGATTATGGTTGTACAAAAAAACGTCAAGATCGCGCTCTGCTCAACCATCGCATAACACGTTGTTCCAATCTCTGTCGTATAAATCAGAGTCAGCACAAGGAATGCGATCCATACGATAATAAATCCCCAGACCAATTCCAAGCACTCCTCCCGCCAGATGATTAATCGCACCAAGTAACGGAAATTCACCAATAATATTCACCGCATACATCAATGCGCTTACAAGAATGATCGCAATCAAAAATGTCACAAGAAATGACACAACATTGAGGAGCATTCGTGAAATATAGGCCGCAACATATTCTGGGAAAGTTGTGACATCCAGTTCTTCATAAATCGCAGTATTATTATTTTCCAGCAATGCATCTTTCAAAAACTGTGGCAGCATTGAATTCTCAATCTCACGGATCTGTGTATCCTTTGGAAGATCTCCGACCACTTTCAGGATATCCTGTGCAGTTATCCCCAGTTTGTCCCATCCAGATTCGCTTAATGATTTAATCACTGGTCTACCGTTAAATTCTCCGAGGTGTTCCACTGAGATTCGCTTTCAACAGATCATCTGCTGAAATCTCTGGCATAAATGCTTCCACTATCTTCTTCTCCAGTACGTCCTGCGCCGGTGTATGCTTCATCAGCGCATCCGACACGTATGGGGAAAGGAATGACACCAGTACCAGTGTCAATATTGTTGACAGAAGGGATAAACCAATTCTGAGAAATCCCTTCACAAAGCCGGCAATCATGCAGACTAAAAACACAATCCCGACTGCAAGTAACAACCAATTCTCCATATATCTCTCCTATTTTGTCAAATAAACAATTCGCAGTTCATTATCACTCATCACATAGTATCTGTTCAGGCCAAATGCATCAAAGATTTCCTGCGCATCTGCTCCCAGGTCTCCCTTAAACTTCAGGATTCCTGTCGTTGTATAAATACAGCACTTACTTCCATCATACAGAATGATATTGTCTCCATCCATCTTTACATGACTATAATCTCCCTGTATCTCTTTACTGAACACAGTATCTCCTGATTGATTATACATTCTCAACTCATACCCTGACTTCTCCTGATTAAGCAGGACAAATCCAAAATAAGAATCCGAATGGAAAACACTTTTTATCTCTTGATTCACTTTCACTTCTTTTGTCTGCTTTGGAGTATCTTTTCCTGTATAAATCTCAAATCCATTATCTCCAACTGCAACAGATCTGTCATTTCCCATAAAGAAAATCTCGCCGATCAGCATATCTTCATAAGTATCTGCTGTCACTTTGTTATCTGCCTTCTCTTTACCGGCAGCATCAAAATTATAATATCCGATCCTGCTCTGCACCTGTGTTCCTTTGGTATAAAGATAAGAAACTGCCAGAACCTTTCCATCATCAGACAAATCCAATGCGATCGGATATCCTGTATTTCCAATCGTAATCTGCTGCTCTACCGAATATTTCCTGCCGCATCATAGGATATGATCTTCGGTGAAGTCTCATCTTTTAAAATTGCACTGACAATTCCCTGATTCGATACTGCGATTCTCTCAATCGGTAATGTTGTCTGAATCTCACCTTTCAACCCATTTTTTGTAAATACGAGAATACTGTTGCCTCCGCTGTCAGCAACCGCAAACACATCGTCTTTCACAACAATCACCGGTGTCTGAAGCTGTGTTGGCTGAATCCACTTTTCCTCATTCTTCTTATTTAGAAATACCACACCGTCATGATTATAACGCACAATTCCATCTGCAAACTGAACGTAATTATTCGTGTCCGAAAGGTCTTTCGCGTAACTGTCTGCCTTGCGGACTGTGCCATAAGTCTTACTATCTAAAAGGAGGTATGTTCCGCAGATTGCCATCGCAATCAGGATGATATAGGTAAGAAGTTCTTTTTTCTTCTCCGGCGTTTGATCCTTCTTTCCCTTTGTCTCAGCGCTTTTCTATCATCCTGCGTTTTTACCACCTGTAAATTCGACATTTTCTTTCGCGCCATATTGCTCCCCTTATCGTTTGTCTCGTGCACCTTTTTCTGTTGATACACTTTTAGCTTTCACTTGTCTTTCACAGTATAACACGGATTTATGGCAATATCAATTTTTGTCCAATATAGATCAGGTTCCCATTCTGCAATCCATTCATCCGGCTGATCGCATCTACATGATTAACATCTCCATACATTTTTTTTTTACTGATAATTGCAAGGGTATCTCCTTTTTCCACCACATAAATACCATCATTTTCATCTGCTGCAACGGCAGTCCGGAAACCGGAATACTTTCTGTATTCTTATCTTCCGTCTGTTCTTCCCCTTCATTTTCTTCCGTTATCTCTGCGGATTCCTTTTCTGTATCTGCTGCTTCCTGATTTTTCTCCACAGTAGCTGCTGCTCCACTCGTCTCTTTCACATCAGGTGAGGATGTTTGCTTTTCCCCCTCGGCAACCACATTTATCTTATTTCGGAGGGATTTCATTTTGCTGAAATTATTCATCATAGAAACACCCATCACGATCAGGACCAGTACAAGGCATGTACTGATTCCATACATCAGACTGCCTGTCCTTCTTTCTCTTTTCTGACCGCCCCGTTCACGTACCGAGAACGAAAGCTTTGTGCAGCCGTATCTTCCACATTTTCTGTCTGAACTGCCCCATTTTTTTTTTTTCGACTTGCAATCATATAATTCTGCATGCACGGATTCTTCTCGTAATAAGTATAATGTCCTCCAATTTCCATCAGATCTCCCAGCTTATGTACAAAAAATACATCTTCCTGGTTTGTCGAATCTTTCATAACAAGAACGGTATTTTTCTTTGGAAATAATTTTTATGCAGCTTTACGTTGATAGAACCCGGAGCCAGCTGTAAATCATGCTCTGTCACAAACCAGCCTATGATTTCTCCTTCTTCAAAATACTGGCTACATTCTTCACAACCACATTTCCATATCTTGTCATTGATCAGGTATTCACCGCCCTCCTTTTTTAACTCTTTTATTTTTATCGCACCATAAATATAAATATATTCTTCATTATCCTGATTTTATCAATTAGTGTCAGGTAAGTTCGACAAATATTACTTTTCGTGCACGGCATTTTCTTAATATCTCCAAACATCAAAAAACGCTCCGGTACTCTCTGATTGCAGATATCCTGTAAACAGAAAGCGCGAAGCGTTCTTTTTATTAAATTATTGTAACTGTTCAGAGCCAACCTCCAAAATGCTACGCATTTCGTCGGTGTGGCGTATCCGCCAAATAAAATTTCAAAAACAGTCTTAAAAATGCAAGCATTTTACACCTGTTTTATGAAATTTTGCTTGGCTCTGAACAGTTACAGATTATTTTGCAAATGCTTTGATCTTCTCGTAGATGCTGTCTGTATCAAGACCATACTTCTTCAGAAGCTCAAGTGCCGGACCAGACTCACCGAATGTATCATTCACACCGATCTTCATAACCTGTGTCGGTGCTTTCTCTGAAAGTACATCACATACAGCACTTCCAAGTCCGCCGATAACGGAATGCTCTTCTACGGTAACAACTTTTCCTGTCTCTTTGGCAGCTGCAACAACAAGGTCCTCATCCAGAGGCTTGATGGTATGGATATTGATCACTTTTGCATCGATTCCGTCTGCTGCAAGCTTCTCTGCTGCTTCCAGGCAGTTGCTGACCGGAAGTCCTGTTGCAATGATCGTCAGGTCTTTTCCTTCTCTCAGGACAACCCCTTTTCCCAGTTCAAATTGATAATCCGGTCTGTCATTGATAACCGGAACAGCAAGACGTCCGAATCTCATGTAGACCGGTCCCTGATGCTCATAAGCTGCCTGTACGGCTGCCCTTGCCTCTACATCATCAGCTGGGTTAATTACAACCATTCCCGGAATCGTACGCATCAAAGCAATATCCTCATTACACTGATGTGTTGCTCCATCTTCTCCTACTGAGATTCCTGCGTGGGTTGCACCGATCTTCACGTTCAGATGCGGATATCCGATAGTATTTCTCACCTGTTCAAAAGCACGTCCTGCAGCAAACATTGCAAATGAACTTGCAAACGGAACTTTTCCTGTAGTAGCCAGACCTGCGGCAATGCCCATCATATTACACTCGGCAATACCACAATCGATAAAACGATCCGGATGTGCTTTCTTGAAACACCTGTCTTTGTAGCTGCTGCCAGATCGGCATCAAGTACTACAACGTTATCATGTTCTGTTCCGAGTTCAGCCAAAGCATTTCCGTAGCTGTCTCTCGTTGCGATCTTCTTTACTTCTGACATAACGCTTCACCTGCCTTTTCCAGTTCTGCCATAGCCACTGCGTATTCCTCATCGTTCGGAGCTTTTCCGTGCCAGCCGACCTGGTTCTCCATAAAGGAAACTCCCTTTCCTTTGACCGTCTTTGCAATGATGGCGGTCGGCTGCCCTTTCACCGTCTTCGCTTCTTTGAATGCGGCGTCGATCTGATCAAAGTCATTTCCGTCAATCTTGATCACATGGAAGTTAAATGCTTCAAACTTCTTGTCGATCGGATACGGCGAGTTGACTTCATCAATCGCGCCGTCAATCTGAAGATTGTTGTTATCTACGATCACTACCAGGTTGTCCAGCTTTCTGTGTCCTGCGAACATGGAAGCCTCCCATACCTGGCCTTCCTCGATCTCACCGTCACCCAGCAGTGTGTATACTCTGTAGTCTGCATTGTCAAGTCTTTCCTGCGATTGCCATACCTACAGCTGCTGAAATTCCCTGTCCAAGAGATCCTGAAGACATATCAACACCTGGAATGTGTTTCATGTCCGGATGTCCCTGCAGATAAGATCCTGTATGACGAAGTGTCACGAGATCTTCCTTCGGGAAGAATCCTTTCTGCGCAAGTGTAGAATATAATCCCGGAGCTGTGTGTCCTTTAGAAAGAACGAAACGATCGCGATCCGCTTTCTTTGGATCTTTCGGGTCTACGTTCATCTCTTCAAAATAAAGGTATGTGTAAAAATCTCTGTTGCTGAGAGAGATCCACCTGGATGTCCGGCCTTTGCGCTATGCAGTGCTGTTACAATCCCTTTCCGGATCTCATTCGCAGTTTTCATAAGCTCTAACTTGTTCATGATATCTCCTTTTTAATTTCCATTCTGATTCCATTTTCAGTCTTAACGTTATTTCCCGGATTACTCACCAAAAACAGCAATATAATCCTTTTTAAACTTCTCGATACCTGCATCTGTCAGCGGGTGATGTGTCATCTGCTCAATTACCTTGAACGGTACCGTAGCGATATCTGCGCCTGCAAGTGCACATGCAGTTACATGCATTGGATGACGAACGCTTGCTGCGATAATCTCTGTCTCAAATTCCTGCTACTTCGAACATCTCTACGATTTCTTCAATCAGTTCTGTTCCCTTTGTAGAAATGTCATCCAGTCTTCCAAGGAACGGAGATACATAAGTAGCACCTGCTCTTGCTGCAAGAAGTGCCTGGTTAGCAGAGAAGATCAGAGTAACGTTTGTCTTGATGCCCTCTGCGTGAAGAACCTTAACTGCCTTGAGGCCTTCTACTGTCATAGGAATCTTAACAACCATGTTTGGATGGATCTTTGCAATCTCACGTACCTTCTGCGATCATTCCTTCTGCATCTGTTGTGGTAGCTTTTACCTCACCGCTGATCGGTCCGTCAACGATCGTTGTGATCTCTTTGATCACCTCGTTGAAGTCTCTTCCTTCTTTGGCGATCAGAGACGGGTTTGTTGTAACTCCACAGATGACTCCCATGTCATTTGCTTTTTAATGTCTTCTACTTTTGCTGTGTCGATGAAAAATCTCATTTCGTTTTCCTCCTTATGAACATGAAAATTCGTATTTCCCGTTTATCAGAATCTCTCTTTTTATCTGATTGCCTGACTTGGTTAAATTATATCGCAATTTACTCTGACAGGTCAATAGCCATATGTTTTTATTAGTAATTTTTCACGTTAATATTAACTATTTTATTAGTAATTTTTTGATACCGTTTTTGGATAATTCTTTATTTTATAGCGTTTTCTAAAAGAGACATAAACTATGAAATATTACTAATATTTTTTGAATTTAAACTAATTTTTCCCTTTTTTTGTTTTCGCATAAGACGTCGTTCCACGCACGATCAGACGAGGTTCATATTCTACATGGTAGGTGCTGATCGGCTGGATCTCTGAATACTGGCTGTTCTGAGAAAGAATCTTTTTCATAATGATATCACAGGCATCCCGCCCTTTGAAAACGACAAAATGCTCGATCGTTGTCAGCGACACCTTATGCATCTTTGCAAACAGTGTATTATCACATCCCATTACGGAAATATCTGCCGGAACTTTATATTTTTCTTCGTGAAGTGCATCCAGGATTCCAAATGCGATCATATCATTTAATCCGACGATCGCAGTAATATCATTATGTTCTCTCAAAAGCTCTTTCGTCAGATCATATCCGATCTATACTCCGAATCGATATTCGGGATGCTCATATCGATCGACTCATTTGCTGCCTTGATGATCACATTGTCTTTTAATCCAACAGCATCAAATTCTTTCAGAAATCCTTCCACCCTTTTGGATCTCTGCTTCTGTCTGGTCGTAAGAGGTGGTGCAATATACGCTACTTTCCGATGCCCCAGATCCAGAAGATGCTTTGCCATCATCCTTCCGAGTTTGGAATTATCCAGTTCCACTGCATCTACATTCAGATGCTCATTCTGGTTATTGATAATTACGATCGGAATTTTTTCTGCCAACTCTTCTATCGTATCCATAAAACAATGACTTGGATTGCAGGTATAGATAATGCCAAGCGGTTTCAGCTCATGCATCATCCTGAGATACCGCTCCTCCATCTTCAGATCCCTCTGGGTATTGCACACAAACAGTCCATATCCCTGCTCCTTTGCACGGGATTCAATCCCCTGAAGCAACATAACATAATAAGGGTTCGTGAGGTTGGAACAAAATACGACGATCAGTTTTTCTTTCCTGCTTTCTCTGCGTGTCTTTCTTTTCGGTACTTCGTATCCCATCTCTTCTGCGATCTGTTCCACTTTACGGATCGTTTCTTTTGAAAATGATACATTATATTTTTTATTCAGGATCATGGATACCGTTGCCTGCGACACACCTGCCGCATGTGCGATATCCGAAGAGGTTACTTTCTTCTTTCTCATATCTTTACTTCTTTCAAATGCATACGTTTCCGGCACTCCTCGCAGTCCTTAAGTCACGTTAAGTCACCTAAAGTGCTGTACGTCCTTCCAGTGCACGCAGAAGCGTCACTTCATCAATATATTCCAGATCGCCGCCGACCGGCACGCCGCTTGCGATCCGGCTGACCTTGATTCCTGTCGGCTTGATCAGTTTGCTGATATACATCGCAGTAGTCTCCCCTTCCAGGCTGGAATTGGTTGCGATGATCACTTCATCCACATCCCCCTGAAGACGCTCCATCAGCTCTTTTAGCCGGATATCTCCAGGTCCGATCCCAAGCATCGGGGAAATTGCGCCATGAAGTACATGGTACACACCGTTATATTTTCCAGTCTTTTCATAAGCTGCAAGATCTCGGGAATTTTCCACAACCATGATCGTCTTATGATCCCGCTCCTCGCTGGCACAGATCGGGCATAATTCTTTGTCAGTAAGCGTGCAGCATTGCTTGCAGTATCTTACATTATTTCTTGCATCTACCAGTGTCGCTGCAAGCTGTTCTACCTGTTCCTTCGGCATATTAATGAGGTGAAAAGCCAGCCTTCCGGCTGACTTTGCTCCGATACCAGGCAGTCTTGATAATTCTTCGATCAGTTTACTGATCTGACTGCTGATAATAATCCATCTTTTATCCCGTTCTAGAACATTCCCGGCATTCCGCCAAGTCCGCCAGTCAGCTTGCTCATAGCGGAAGTATTTGCCTCATCGACCTGACGAAGTGCTTCATTGACTGCTGCCATGATCAGGTCTTCCAGCATCTCTACATCATCCGGATCCACAACTTCTTCCTGAAGTTTTACTTTCTGGACTTCTTTTTTACCGCTTACGGTCACTTCTACAGCTCCGCCGCCTGCAGTTGCTGTAAAACTTTTCTCTTCCATCTCTTTTGCCTGCTCTTCCATCTGCTTCTGCATCTTCTGAGCCTGCTTCATTAAATTTGCCATATTTCCCGGCATTCCGCCTCCTGGAAATCCTCCTCTTTTTGCCATAACTATAAATCCTCCTAATTATTATTCATCTTCAATCGTGATCTCCATATTGATCACTTTTTCTATATCCACAAAACTGTCTTCAAAATGGCGTCCGTTCTCCACCTGACGCACATCAATCTCCACAGTCTTGCCGATTTTTTTCTCAATCAGATCTTTTAATTCCTGCTTATGTTCTTCGCTTCCTACCACGCTGGCGCTGATCTCATCCGGCAGAACGATCAGAAGTCTGTCCTGATCGTCCACGCTGAGTCTTGCCTGCTTCAGATAGCCTCTAAGCATTCCTGATGCTTCGTTTGCAATCTTCCGGAAATTGGATGTCACCTGCTTTATATCTTCCTTCAGTGCTTTCGGAAGCTGCGGTTTTGGCTGTGGCTTCGGTGCTTCACCATTTACATAAACAACCCTCTCCTGCGGCTGCGCAACTGCAAAACTTCCTTCTTCTACCTGTTTTTCCAGTGCACGGATCCGGTCCAGAAGACTATCCTTCGTACTCTCCATCTGCGGTTTGCAAAGCTTGATCAGTGTTACTTCCAGAAGCACTCTTTTCTGTGTTGCGTATTTGAGCTGATTTGTCAGCTCGGAAAAAATACGGATATACCGGAGCAGCACCCCGGAGTTCGATCATCTGTGCTTCCTCTTTCAGCTGCGCCAGATTCTCCGTCGATACATCCAGCACATCTTCCATATTATCCGAAGTCTTCACCAGAAGAAGGTTGCGCAGATACCAGGTAAAATCTGCCGCAAGCTGCGTCAGTTCTCTTCCCTGCATCACAAGCTCTTCTACGGTAGCAAGTACCTTTCCCACATCCTGGCTGATGATCTGTCTGAGAAGCCGGCTGAACACATCCGTATCCACCGCGCCAAGAACCTCAAGAACATGATCGTAGGTCAGCTTCTGTCCGAGGTAAAACGCAATGCACTGATCCAGAAGACTTAGGGCATCTCGCATGGATCCGTCCGCCGCTTTCGCAATATAGCGGATTGCTTTTTCTTCTACCTCAACTTGTTCTTTTTTCATCAGTTCATCCAACCGCGCTGCGATCGTATCGATCGTAATACGCTTGAAATCGTAGCGCTGGCATCTGGATAAAATCGTGATCGGAATCTTATGTGCCTCTGTCGTTGCAAGAATAAAGATTACATATTCCGGGGGTTCCTCCAAAGTCTTTAACAGAGCATTAAATGCACCTATGGAAAGCATATGCACCTCATCGATAATGTAGACTTTGTATTTTCCCTCGGTCGGACGGTACTCCACCTCCTCGCTGATCTGGCGGATGTTGTCGACGCCGTTGTTGGAAGCCGCATCGATTTCAATCACGTTCATGGAAGTACCGGCTGCAATATTTTTGCACATGGTACATTCCCCGCAGGGACTTCCATCTACCGGATGCTCGCAATTGACTGCCTTTGCAAAAATCTTCGCTACTGTTGTCTTTCCGGTTCCTCTTGTGCCACAGAACAGATATGCATGTCCGATCCTGTCCGCCTTTATCTGATTCTTCAGCGTTGTGATAATATGATCTTGTCCTTTTACGTCTTCAAATTCCGCAGGACGGAATTTACTGATACAGGGCGTATATGACATGTTAAATTACTCCTTTACTCATCACCAAAACTGATTCCGATCAATCTTGGCTTCTTTGATGATATCCGCTTTCGGATCTACCATCTTCAGCTTTCCGGCAACCTCTCCAAGCGGAACCTTGCGGATGTCTGCCGTTCATTTTGATTCCAACCATATAGCCATAGTCCTCTTTTAAGATCAGCTCTGCTGCTTTTGCTCCAAGTCTGGTTGCAAACACACGGTCATATGCACACGGAGATCCACCTCTCTGAGTATGTCCCGGCACGGTGATACGCACCTCCTGATCCATACGGTTCTGGATCTTTCTGCAAGCTCATATGCCACAGACGGATACCTTCTTTTCCTGTTTTTCTTTTAATTTTTTTCGGAAGGGCTGCATCTTCTTTGTGATCGCGCCTTCTGCAACCGCGATGATCGTAAATGCTTTCCTGCCTCTGTACGGTTTGATCGATCGCATTCTACGTTATCCTTTAATATCATATGGGATCTCCGGATCTCCGGAAGAAGAATTATGTCTGCTCCGCCTGCAATTCCGGCATGAAGTGTTACCCATCCTACTTTATGCCCCATAACCTCGATAATAAATACACGGCTGTGGGAAGTTGCTGTCGTATGGATTCTGTCAATCGTATCTGTTGCGATATCAACTGCACTCTGGAATCCAAATGTCATGTCTGTTCCCCACAGATCGTTGTTCTCTGAGATATGAAGCCCCTCCTGGAGCTGGGCGTTCTGGCTCTGGCCGAGCAGCGCCAGCGTGAGGAGCACATATGTACCAAACGTAAGCAGCACCCACATATACGGCACGAACAGGAACTTCTCCCCGGGAAATCACTGATCACGGTGAACCCCGGCTGCATGAAAAATGCATACATCGTATTCACCATGAACGGGATGAGCCAGGTATAAACCAGGACTTCAGGAATCCGCTGCAGTCAAGCGCCGGCCGCACCAGTTTCCTGTAAAACAGCATGATCAGCGGGAAGGTGACCGCCGTAACCAACAGCACCGGCCAGACCGGGAAGCCCAGATAAGTCTCCGGCAGATCATCCGACACGAGATAATAAAGGGACGTTGCCAGCAGCGCGATATCATCCGCATAACATTTGACAACACCTGAGATAAACAGGCACTGTCCCAGATTGTAATCCAGCACGATATAAGGGATAAAAAAGCACCCGAACGCCGTGACAACCGTAATAAAGGGCT
>VOFE01000715.1_pt1 | contig 14000 bp, 15 predicted proteins | sample 5384071 | NCBI WGS metagenome assembly VOFE01 (sample SAMN12384724, study PRJNA508395) | human gut metagenome | isolation source: healthy gut D | host: Homo sapiens
CTCGTGAGCCGGGTCCTCATTGGCAAAAGATCATCAGGTCGGAATATGGTGCGGCCTCGCGCGGAAGTTGCTCGCGGCGCTCCTGTGCCTTGCCGCCGGCAGCGCCAAACACTGCGATGACCGGGCTGGCGGGAAACGCGCGCTTCACCGACGAGAAAAGTGAGCGGAACGAAAGTTGGTTGTGAGCGTAGTCAACAACACAAATCACGCGGCCGTCCTTCGACTCCACGACCTCCATGCGGCCCGGCACGCAGTTTGGAGGCCCTTCTTGATAGCCTCGATACCGATGCCGATCTCGCGCGCGGCGGCGATAGCGACCAGCGCGTTCTCCACGTTAAAGTCGCCCGCGATGCCCAGCAGGACCTTCTCCCCCCGCCTCGGACTCGTCGGCAGCACAGGCCATGCAAGTTGAACTCGATGCTAAAGCCGACCATGCGTACGTCGCTCGCCCACAGGCTTGCCTCGGGATGCTCGACGCCAACGGTCACCAAGCGCTCGGCCGTCGACGCTGCCTCCAGCACGGTTGACCTCTTCGGTCCAGATTCACCACGGCGGTCTTTGCCTGGTCAAAAGATCCTGAGTTTGCTCTCAAAATAATCCTCAAACGTGGGGTGTTCGATCGGCGAGATGTGGTCGCGGCCGATGTTGAGGAAGCACGCCACGTCAAACGGCAGATTCTCGACGCGTTGGTACTTGAGCGCCTGGCTCGAGACCTCCATGACCATGGACTGGCGACCGGACGTGCGGCAGTTGGCGATATGGCGCCAGACCTCGGGGGCCTCGGGCGTAGTATTGGTGCTCTCATAGCACTCGATGCCATCGTCGGTGCTCACCGAGCCGATCATGCCGCAGGACTCGCCCGCCGCCCTGATGATGGACTGGAGCATAAAAGCGGCCGTGGTCTTTCCCTTGGTACCGGTGATGCCCACGATCTTGACGTCGTGGTCGGGACGGTCGTAGACCTCCGGTGGCAACAGGGCCATGGCCGTGCGAACACTATCAACAACCAGCATCGCAGCACCGCTCTCCTGCGCCAGCGGCTCCAGAGACTCGACCAGCGACTCCTCGCACACAAATGCGACGGCGCCCGCATCGAGCGCCATGCGCAAAAACGCGGGCTTAAAGGCAGCACCTTTGCAGAAGAACACGTCACCTGCCGAGACCGCGCGCGAATCAAACGAGCAGCCGGTCACGGCACGCTCGTCAACCTGCTCCGATGCGCGCAGCTCGCCGCACACATCGAGAAGCTTGGCAAGCGTATCGACCGTGGTCACGGTCGCGGAATCCGAATGGTGCATCTTTCACCTTTCTCAGCCATTTGGCAGGGACGGTTTTTATAGTAACTGAAACGCACCCACGCAAAAACGGCTCCCGGAGGAGCCGTTACGCGCAGGCGTTCGTAAGCCGAGGCTAGGCAGCCTGAGCAGAAGGCTGATCCTCGTCGATAAAGAACCGCTTGTACCACACCAGGAACACGAGCGGCGTATAGATCTTGCGCTGGAAATCGCCCTTGCCCGCAATACCATTCCTTGGGCAGATGACGTCCCGCCGCCTGGCGGAACGCGTATTTCGTGTTCTCGTCGGTGATGAGGTACTTGGTCGGCACCTGCTCGGCCACGCCCATGAGCTCCTTGTCGAGCAGCGGCACACGCAATTCCAGCGAATGCGCCATGGTCATCTTGTCGGCCTTGAGCAGAATGTCACCCGGCATCCACTGATGCATGTCAAGGTACTGCTTCTTCTTCAGTTCGCTCAGACCCTTGCCTTCCACACGCGCATACGTCTTGTCGACGATGCTTTGCACGCTCGGCGCCTTGCGGTATTCAGGCTTGAGCAGCTGTTCGGACTGCGATTCCTCAAACACACGTGCCTGTCCGATGAAGCTTTCCTCGGCCGGCGCAAGATTGGCGTACAGATGCCATGCGCCCGGGAAGGTCTTGCCCTTGCAGAACCGGGCGATCGCCTTGCGCGCGCCGGCTGGCAGATGCGTGAGCCAGCGAGTCACCACCTTGATGGGCTTGAATTTGGTGTGCACGCCGTAGTCGATGTATCCGGCGAACAACTCGTCGGCGCCTTCGCCGCTCAGCACCACCTTCACGTCTTTGGCGGCCAATGCGGACAGGAAGTACAGCGGCACGCAGCTCGGATTGGAGTCCGGCTCGTCGAGATGCCATTGGATGCGCGGGAACGCGGCGAACGCCTCCTCGTCGGTCAACGACTCGGCGGTGTTGTTCAGTTTGAGCAGTTCCGCCAGTTCGCCGGCCTGCTGCGATTCGTTGTACGTGCCTTTGCCGAAACCGATCGAATACGTGTGCTGCGGACGCGCCACGGCGGCGACGTACAAAGAGCACGCCCGGAGCGCCGTCACCCGCATCGGCCATGGGATAGTAGTAAAGCGGCTTGATGCCAAAGATGTCGCGGGCGCCAAAAAGCTTATTCTTCTTTTTGTCCCAGATGACGAAGGCGTACATACCGCGCAAACGATCGAGTACGGCCTCGCCCCACTCCTCGTAGCCGTGCAGGAGGCTCTCGGTGTCGGCGCCGCAGTGAAACTTGTAGCCCTTGGCCTCGAGCTCGGAACGGAGTTCTTGGAAGTTGTAGATCTCGCCGTTGAAGACAATGACGACGCTGCCGTCCTCATTGGCCATGGGTTGGGCGCCAGCCTCGGTCAGGTCGAGGATCGACAGGCGGCGGAAGCCGAGGGCAACGCGGCCGTCGATAAACTGACCGCCCATGTCGGGGACCACGATGGACGATGCGGTCCATCATCTTGGTGAGCACCTCGGATTGGTTATCCGTCCCACCGACAAAACCGACAAAACCGCACATATACTATCCCCTCTGCTGTTGCTGGGCATCAAATCGAATCAGTAGCTTTTGAGTATACCCGAGGGCGTAAAGAGGGGCGGAATGTTCAGGCAATCTCAACTGAATCAGCTCCGCTGTGACACGCGCCGGTTACCTTTAATGGATATGAGGTGAATGGGGCGATTGTTTTGCTATACTCTCTCTCCGCACGGGCGATTGGCGCAACGGTTAGCGCAGGTGCTTTACACGCACAAGGCTGGGGGTTCGAATCCCTCATCGCCCACCATTTGATTGATAAGGCTGTCAGCAATGACAGCCTTTCTTTTTTGGGCCCAGCGCATGGGATTCGAACCCGACAGGGTGCGGAGCTGAGGAAACGCGAAGCGTTTTCCAGCGCAGCACGCGAGGGCCGCAGGCCCGAAGCGGAAGCGGGCGGCGAAGCCGCACGCGACATCCCTCATCGCCCACCACTGAATTGTTAGGCCTCCAGCGATGGAGACCTTTCTTTTTTTTCAGGCCCATCGCAGAGGGATTCGAACCCTAAGGACCCCTTATTTCAAGGTCCGTGGTCAAATAATGGCAAAAATGAGTACTGCTACTTTGCTTGCAACATATAAAAAGATAGCGTTTGCGTAAGTTACGCAACATATGTCCATTATAAGGACTGACAGTTAGATCACAATCGTGCATTCATCGCCATTTCGACTTGCTATCTGGCCTTATTAGTCCAAAATTGCTGCTACCAAATCGGTAGCAGTACTCATATTTAATGTTTTTTGACCAGCGGGTCTCCCTGCCTTAGCAAATCTAAGGCAAAACGGGCTCCAGACCGCTGAATCATGCCGCATAGGGCACGTCCGCAGTCCGGAACCCGGTCCAAATTGAGCTATTGCGCCGCGTTAGCCCAAGACACCCGACAGGATCTCGATCAGGCTGTCCACGTCGGCTTCTTCGCAGACAAGTGGCGGCAAGAAACGCAGTGTATGTGCGCCTGTAGCGTTGATCACGGCACCAGCTCCCAATGCACGGGCCACAACGTCGTGTGTGCATCACCCGCAGCATCATCCAGATCGCAGCCGAGCATTAGGCCGCGACCACGCACCTCTACCACATGCGGAAGTTTAGCCAGCGCCCGCTCCATATAGGCGCCCACCTTGGCAGCATGCTCGGCATAATCGCCACGCACAAGCGCGGAGAGCGTCGCGGCACACGCCGCGATGGCCAAGCAGCTACCGCCAAAGGTCGAGCCGTGGTCGCCCGGCTTAAACACGTCGGCAATCTCCTTCTTCGCCACGACGGCACCCATGGGCACGCCGTCGGCAATGCCCTTGGCAAGGCTCATGATGTCGGTCCACGCCATAGGTCTGGAACGCAAACGGCTTACCCGTGCGGAAGATACCGCACTGGACCTCGTCGGCGATAAGCACGGCGCCCACTTCGTGTGCCAGGTCGCGCGCTGCCGCCATAAACTCCTCGGTCATGGGTGCACGCCACTCTCACCTTGATCGGCTCGAGCATCACGGCGCAAATTTCACTGCCCAGCTGCTTAAAGATCGCACGCAGTTCATCGACATCGTTGGGCGTGCAGGCCACAAAGCCACCCGGCAGCGGGCGGAAGCTGTCCTGCAGCCAATCCTGCATGGTGGCGGCAATGGTCTCGAGCGTACGGCCGTGGAAGCCGCCGCGCATGCACACGATGGTGTTGCCGCCATTGCCGGCACGCTTGGCGTACAGGCGCGCGAGCTTCATCGAGCCCTCGTTGGCCTCGGCGCCGGAGTTGGCAAAGAAGGTCTCCCAAACCTGCTCATCCGCAGCCGGGGCACCAAGAGCAGCTGCCGTGGTCTCATCGCCGGCGGCAATGGCATCGGCAAGCACGCGCGCACCATCTACGTCGTCGTTAGCAAGCTTGGACAGCAGCGCCGCGACCTGTCCGCGCTGCTCGATGTAGAAATAGTTGGAGACATGCATGAGCTTTTTGGTCTGTGCCTCGAGCGCCGAGAGCACAGCCGGGTCGCCATGACCTAGGCTGCACACGCCGATGCCGGCAAGAAAGTCGAGGTACTCACGGCCATCGTCGCCGGTGAGCTTCATGCCGTGACCCTCGACAAACTCGACCGGAGAGCGGCCAAAGGTATGCATAACGTAATGGGATTCAAGCGATTGCTGAGCTGCAAGTGACATGGGATGCCTTTCGTTGAGCGCCGGACGGCGCAGACCTATGGGTGCAGGAATGGGGCGGCTGCGGGTCAGCTAGACCGTCTGAAGCTTCTCGACCTCGTCAAGGTTCTCGGTCAGACGCGCAGCAAACGTCGAAAGCGGATGCGGATGCGTATCGAACTCGTAAGCCGTCTCGGTGGAATGGATCACGGTGCCGACGCCGGCATCGGTCAGCAGCTCCAGGAGCAGCGAATGCGGCGTAGTACCGTTAATGATGTGGGCACGAAATACGCCGCCGGTAAGCGCATCGACGGCCGCACGCAGCTTGGGAATCATGCCCTTATCGACCTCGCCGCCGTAGAGCATTTCGTTAACCTCGTCGAGCGTTAGGTTGGAGATAAGCGAGTCCTTGTCGCTAAAGTCCTTGTACAGGCCATCGACATCGGTCAAAAAGATCACCTTATGCGCGTGGAGCGCCGCGGCAACGGCACCGGCGGCGGTGTCGGCGTTGATGTTGAAGAAACCGCCGTTCTCCCCCGCCGCGACGGTAGCGATGACGGGGATGTACTCGCTATCGAGCAAGCGCTCGATATAGTCGGTGTTGACGTGCGTCACTTTGCCCACGCGACCGAGCTCGGGGTCGAGCGGCTCGGCGATGAGCGTGCCGGCATCGCTGCCCGACACGCCCACGGCCAGGTTGCCGTGGTGGTTGATGGCAGCAACCAGCTCCTGGTTAACCTTGCCGCCCAGCACCTCGCGCACGATATCCATAGTCGCCGGCGTGGTCACGCGCTGGCCGTTCTTAAACTCGACGGGAATATCGTAATGGCTCAGCGCCTCGTTGATAGCCTTGCCGCCGCCGTGCACGATGACGGGGCGCATACCGATGATCTTGAGCAAAACGATGTCGCTCATCACGTCGCGGCGCAGCTGCTCATCGACCATGGCGGCTCCGCCATATTTGATAACAACCGTCTTGCCGGTCAGGTTCTTAATCCACGGCAGCGCTTCGAACAGCAGCTGCGCGGTTGCTTCGTTGGATTCGCTCGAACGACAATCGCGTGCGAATTTCATAATCTGCCTCATCTTTCGTATCGTTATCGCGCCGTGCTCCGCTGTCCGCAATCGCGGCAAGATGCGCAGCGTGCCCGGAATCTAGGAACGGTAGTCGCCGTTAATGGAGACGTACTCGTGCGTGAGGTCGCAAGTCCACACGGTGGTCGCCGCATCCCCTGCGCCCAGGTCTGCCGAGATCACAATCTCGGGCGCCTCAAAGCGACGCAGCGCCTCGTCCTCGTCAAAGGGAACAGTCAGACCGTCGCGACAGACGGGCATGCCCATCATGTCGATGGAAACGTCTTCCTGATTAAACTTCACGCCGCACTTGCCAAGCGCCATAGCAACGCGGCCCCAGTTGCAGTCGTGGCCGGCGATGCAGGTCTTAACGAGCGGCGAGTTGGCAACGGCACGGGCGGCGATATCAGCTTCCTCGTCGTTGGCGGCTCCGGTAACGTTGACCGTAACAAGCTTGGATGCGCCCTCACCATCGGCGGCGATATTGCGCGCCAAGCTCCGCACACCTCGTGCACGGCAAATGCCAACTCGTCGAAGGCATCGGAGCCCTCGACGATAGGCTCGGCATCTGCGGCAGCGGCGCCGGAGGCAAGCATGATGCAGGTGTCGTTGGTCGAGGTGTCGGAATCGACCGTTACCTTGTTAAAGGTCTGCTTGACGGTCGAGAGCAGCAGGGCATGAAGTGCCGCAGGCTCGACGGGGGCATCGGTGGTGATAACTGTGATCATGGTGGCCATGTTGGGCATGATCATGCCCGAGCCCTTGCACATTCCGCCTACCGTATAGACATTGCCCGCATGACCCGCAGCCTCACTGACGTAGGACACGGCGTACTCCTTGGAGTGCGTGTCGGTCGTCATGATGGCGTGAGCGGCATCGGCGCCACCGTGGGCGGAGAGCGCCTCGTAGGCAGCAGGAATGGCGGTCTCAAACGTGTCGATCGGCAGAATCTGGCCAATCACACCCGTGGAGGCAACCAGAATCTGCTGGGGCTCGCAGCCGATGACCTGCGATGCGATGCTGCACGTCTCGCGCGCGCATGCAAGGCCGGTCTCGCCCGTGGCGGCGTTGGCATTGCCAGAGTTAACCGAAACGCCGGCGATGATACCGTAGCCCTTGTCGGCACCGCCCAGGTTGGCACGGCTCACTTGCACGGGCGCCGCGCAAAAGCGATTGGTGGTAAACACGCCGGCACCGGGACAGGGTTTATCGGGCACGACGAGCGCGTAATCCAGGCGCTCGGGGTTCTTGCGGAACCCAGCGTGGATGCCTGCAGCCTTAAAACCAGCCGCAGCCGTAACGCCACCCTCGACGGCGCGAATCTTGATATCAAACAGCTCGGTATTCATCGTCTTTATGACTCCTTATGTCAAACAAAAAACGGACATCGGTTGGTGCGCCATGCCAGTCGTAATCATGAGACCGGCTTAAGAGTGGCGCCCCACTCGATGCCCGACTACCAAATCGTTAACAATCGAATGTGCTACACCGGGCACGCCACTGTGGGCAAGCCTCGTCGCTCGTCAAAGCCAAAGACGATATTGGCGCACTGGACCGCTTGGCCCGCAGCGCCCTTGCACAGATTGTCGATGGCGCCCGTCGCCACCAGCACGCCCGCGCGCTTGTTGAGCGCGAGGCCAATCTGGGCGGCGTTGGTGCCGACAACCGAAGCCGTCTTGGGCTGCTGGCCGGTATCGAGCACGCGCACAAAGGTGCGACCGGCATAGAACTGCTGGTAGTACGTAACGACATCCTCGAGGGTCAAGGTGTCGATAACCTGCGGTGCAAAGTGGCATCGTCACCGTGGAAAGCAGGCCGCGCTTGAGCGGTGCCAGGTGCGGAGTAAAGACGATGCGGTCGACAAGGCCCAAAATCTGCTCGATCTCGGGCGTATGACGATGTTTGCCCACGCCGTAGGCCTCCAAGTTTTCGTCTGCACTGCAAAAGTGGGTGCGGGCGTTGCAGGACTTGCCGGCGCCCGTCACACCGCTGATGGCGTCGACGATCACGGGGCCGCTCTGGGCAACCCAATCGGCACGCACAGCCGGCGCGGCGGCAAGGCTCGTCGCCGTAGGGTAACAACCGGCGCAGGCGACAAGCACGGGCTTACCGGCGGCATGGTCGGATGCGGCGGTCTCCAAATCCTGGGAGAACAGCTCGGGCAGACCGAAAGCGCGGGTCTTGAGCAACTCGGGGCTCGTGTGCTCGGCGGCATACCAGGCCTCAAAGGTGGCTGGATCGCTCAGGCGATAATCGGCCGAGAGGTCAATGCAGGAGACTCCCGCGGCAAGCAGGGCGGGCACCTGAGCCATGGCAGCCGTGTGCGGCACGGCAACAAAAATACCGCGTCGCAGTTCTTGAGTTCGGGGGCATCATGCGTCGTGAAGACAAGATCGCTTACGCCGGTGAAGCTCGGGTACACCGCAGACAACGGCTGGCCGGCATCGGCGTTGGACGTAATGGCAACAAGTTCAAACTCGGGATGGCCGAGCACGAGGCGAATGAGCTCGGCTCCGGCATATCCAGCCGCGCCGACGATTCCAACCTTCAAAGACATATCAGACTCCTTGTCTGCGATTTATGCACCGATGCGCATTTCGCAGCGGTCGTTATGAAGTGGGTTGAAACTTTAGCACCAAAAGATGCATTTACACGTAAATGGCTTGCATATTCATGCATTGAAACATTCCCGACACATTCGCTTGAAGGAATTGACAAATAGAGCGGGCCCCGTATTGACCGGCACTCCTTACGGTGCCGGGCAACACGGGGCCCGCCCATGCGAAAACTAAGTTGTTAGGATGAGCCAGCTGGCTAGAGCTCGACCGGCACCCATTCGTCGTGATTGCAGATAAAAGCCTCGGGATCTTCGACGCTAAAGAAGACGAGCGTGGGGTCGTTAGGCCCCTCATAGTGCTCGCCCAGGCGCTCTAGATGCTTCCACCCGGCTTCGCGCATTTCGTCTAAAGCCCGGTCATCCAAGCCGGCACGCCCGCGCAAGATGAGCCAGCCATGGCCCGGCCACCAACTCGTGGCCTCAAAGCGCTGGTTTTGCAGCAGTTCCTGCCACACATCTTTAGTGCGCGCTGTCACAAACCACAGCTTGCCGTCCTGAATCTGTGCAAACGAGAACGGACGCACATGTGGCTGCCCGTCCACGCTCGTCGCCAAGTACCACGCCGGCACCGACGTCAGATACTCCAACACCGTATTCAATCCGTCCATGTGTCCTCCTGTCGCCTGACCAGTCTTTTTGGAATGGGTAATCAATTTGGGAAATTAGAGCTCCAGGCGCTCCTCGCTGCCGTCGATATCACAGAAGCGCGCGGCAATGTTGCGGACCGAAAAGAAAGCAAGGCGGCCGTCGTTGGCGCTATCGTGTTCCTCGCCGATGCCCACCATGTGTTTAAAACCCGCCTGGCGTACCTTGTCGCTCACGACCGCATCGTCCTCGAGCGCGGCCTCGCCGGTCAGTACAATCCAACACTCCCCCGGTTTCCAACCCGAAACCTCAAACTTGGGGTTCGCGCTGAGCTCGGCCCACACATCCTTGTCGCGCGATGTGCAAAACCACAGCTTACCGTCATCGACCATGGCAAATGAAAACGGCCTCACGCGAGGCTGATACCCGTCGGCCACATCGGTCGTGGCCAGATACCACGCCGGAATGCGCCTGAGATACGAACAGGCGCGCTCAAGCTGAGCCGTGCGGTCGTTGTCGGTCATAGGGACCCCTTTCTTGCGCTCGAATCGCGCCTAAACAAGTTGAAGGTTGATGACGATGACACACACGAGCAGCAGCACCGTCACCACCGCGGCCAGTGCATCCCCGCGGCCAAACGTAAGTGTATGCAGACGCGTGCGTCCCTGTTCGCCGTGATAGCAGCGCGCATCCATGGCGGCCGAAAGCGTCTCGGCATGACGGAACACGCCGGTGAACAGCGGAATCGCCACACTGCCGAGCATGCGCACACCGCCGAGCGGACCGCACGTCACGCGCGCGCCGCGGCTTGCCTGCGCGTCCGCCGTCTGCTTCATCTCGGTGGCGAACTGCGGCATAAAGCGCAACGCGATACCCATGATCATGCCGAGCTCATGCGCAGGGAGCCCCACGCGCGCAAACGGTGCGAGCAGACGCTCAAAGCCCGCGGTGAGGTCGAGCGTGGGCGTGGTGAGCGTAATGGCGCTCATGCCGGCCATCATCAGGGTCAGGCGGCACGCCATAAAGGCGGCAGAACGCAGCGAGCCCTCGCTTATCTGCAGAAAGCCGAGCTGCCACAGGATGCGCCCGCTCTGGTCGGAAAACAGGTTGAGCACCGCAACCACGATGACGATTGCCAGCAGCGGCGCCATCGACGACAGAGCGCGACGAGCCGGCACCCGGGACACGGCATAGATCAGGACAACGAAGATTGCGACCGGGGCCAGTCCGCGGAAGCTGCTGACTGTGAGCGTCGTGATCAGAAACACAAAGCCCAAGAGCAACTTAGTTCGCGGGTCCAGGCGGTGGATCGCACTATCGCCGGGATAGTAGCTGCCAAACGAAAACGCCTCCATTAGCAGCCCTCCTCTCGCGCGACCGTCTTGGATTTAGCAATGTCCGCGACGTTAGAAGGACCGCCCGAGCGACCGATTAGCAGGTCCACCAACTCGTCTGCCAGCGACTCAACCGTATAGAGCCCGCCGCGACGCAGCGGCACGCCCGCCTCCGTAAGCGCCAGCGCCATACGCTGGGCGGCGGGAACGCCCAAGCCGATCGACTTGAGCTCATCGGCATGCGCAAACACCTGCGCGGGGGTTCCCTCGGCAAACACCGCGCCTTCGTTCATTACGACAATGCGGTCGCAGCAATTGGCCAGGTCATCCATACTATGCGAAACCATGACAACGGTCAGGCCATCGCGGTGAAGTCGATCGATAAGCTCAAGGAAATCCCTGCGCGCAGCCGGATCGAGCCCCGCCATGGGTTCATCGAGCACCAGGACTTCGGGCTCCATGGCGAGCACGCCGGCGAATGCCACACGCCGTTGCTGACCGCCCGAAAGCTCAAAGGGACTCTTGTCGCCGACCGTAGAAAGGTCGAGGCCCACGCGCGAGAGCGATGACTCGACACGACGGTCGACTTCATCTTGCGGCAAGCCAAGGTTGTGCGGACCAAACGCCACGTCCTGCGCCACGGTTTCGGCAAATAGCTGGCGCTCGGGATACTGAAACACCACGCCGACCTTGGCCTTAACAGCGGCGGCGTCTTTCTTGTTTGATAGGTCGAGCCCCAGCGCGCAAACGCTTCCCTCCTGGGGACGAATCAAACCGTTGAGATGCTGGACCAGCGTCGACTTACCCGAACCGGTATGACCTGCTAGCCCCAGGAACTCGCCGCGACGCACCGTCAGCGATACATCGCGCAGCGCCCACGGGCTGCTTGGGTCGTTTCCCCAGAGAGCCTGTTTGCTCGATTTGCCCGCAGTGGCCGAGCGCTTATGCCAGCAGCGGCGCTCGCGGGCGCTCAGCGAGTAACTATGTGAGAGATGCGAAATCTCGATGACGGGCTCCGACGCTACTGTTCCATCGTTTGCAGAGGATGCGTTGTCGAGCATACGAGGATCGGACGCAAAGGGCCGCTCTACGATGTCTACCCCACTTCGCTCGGCATAAGCCTGCGCAATCTCAGCGACCATATCCGCCTCACGCACCTGCGCGCAAACGGGCACGCCCTTCTCACGAAGTGCCCTACCTAGACAGCACGACGCCGGCATATCCAAGTTGAGCTGCGCAAGTTCGTCCGCCCGCGTCAAGATTTCCTCGGGCGTGCCCAGCATGGCAACTCGCCCCGTCTGAAACACGGCGACACGATCGGCCTCGGCGGCCTCTTCCATAAAGTGCGTAATCATCACGATGGTCATGCCGCGATCGTGCAACGCGCGGCAAGCCTTCATGAGGCCCTTGCGCCCACGCGGATCGAGCATCGAGGAAGCCTCGTCCAATATGAGCACGCGCGGTTCCATGGCGAGCACGCCGGCAAGCGCCACGCGCTGCTTTTGGCCGCCCGAAAGCGCATGGGTCTCGTGGTGCTCAAAGCCCACCAGGCCCACGCCTTTCAGCGCCTCGCGTACGCGCTGCGCAATTTGCGCCGATGGCACGCCTAGGTTTTCGGGACCAAACGCAATGTCATCTTCGACAAGCGTTGCCACCAGCTGGTCGTCGGAATTCTGGAATACCATGCCCGCGGTCGAACGAATGTCGTAGACCAGCTCGGGGTCGGACGCATCCATGCCGTTGATGCGTACCGTGCCCGCATCGGGCTGCAACAGCGCATTCAGATGCTTGGCAAACGTCGACTTGCCCGACCCATTGCCACCGAGGATGCAGAAAAACTCCCCGTCCTCGATGTTCAGATCGACGCCGTCGAGCGCCGGTGCGGCACCGTCATAACTAAAGGAAACGCCCCGACACTCAATCATGCGCGGCCTTTGACCTGGTCCTTTTTAGGCGTGATGAGGTTGGAAACCGCCTTGTACACCGCAAGCGTCAATACCGAGTTAAGCACGGTCTTGATAAGGTTGAACGGCAGTACGGCAGGAATCATGAGCGGGGCGATCACATCGACCGAGCCATACCAGAACCATACGCCAATGGTAAGGTTTGCGACCATAGACAGCGCGCTGTAGCGGCAATGACGCCAAGCACCAGGCCAATCACGGCACCCTTTATAGGTGTGCATCTTCTGGTAAACGATAGCCGCGGGCAGAATATAGCCCAGCGTGGCAACCAAGTTCATAAGCGCGCCGACCCAGTCACCCGTGGTGAGCGCATGGATAACGATAGCCATAGCGGCAACAGCGGTACCGGCGCCGGGACCATACGCAAACCCGCACACCATCGCCGGCACCAGCGACGGGTCATAGGTCAAAAACGGCGCCGAAGGAAGGATGGGCAGCTGCACGTACATAAACAGGGCGCCCAGGGCGCACATCAGCGCCATGGTAACGAGCTGTTTGGTGCTCCACCTATTCGTGTTCTCAAAATGGATATGCTGCGACTGTTCAGACATAAGATCACCTGCCTCTTTCATCCGGACTCTAACCGTTGGTACTGGGATCTCACCAGTTCAGCCGGCATGCGAACCAACACACGCACGGGTCGCGGACTCATCGGCTCAGTCGCAGGCACCTCGCCTGCTCCACGGCGTCCCTTTGACACCGCCCGATTTACCGCCAGTGGGGAATTCCACCCCGCCCTGAAACAGCAATTGCAAGTGTAGCACGAGCAATCGTTCGCGCAAGTATGCCGAGGGTAATTTATGGTGGGGGATCAGTTGCCGCAACAACCACGCTCCCCACCCATCCCAAAGTGACGCGCCTTTCGCGGCAAAGCCGCGAAACAGCGACCGGGACACGTATCCCCAACAACCACTTTCTCCGCCCGCCGACCTCAAGGCCGTAAACGCAGGGAATCCGGGGGCGTGACGGGGCTTCTCTCCGGAACATTCCGCACTGATATCTTCTGTATTGAAGACGTCGATGATGCACCCGTATACCATTGACGTCGACACCATCAGATGCGGACCGCGCGGTGACCCACATTCCGCTGGCGCCCACAGGGCTGGCCCTCGTTTCCTGACATGTCCCGCGCGGGCCGCGGCGAGCCGAGACCGCCGCATGACCTAATAGGAGCATGGAGCGATACCGCGGACCCGAACAACCGCATTCTATCGCGCCCCGTCAGTGTGCCGTCTGCCCGGTCCAGGCGAGCACGGAAAGAACGGAGCGAGACATGAGAACCGAATCGACACCCGGCGCCCGCGGGCCGGTCTTCTGCGGGGTCGACACCCACGCCGACTCGCACTGGCTGTGCGTCCTGGACTGGAGGGGCCGCAGGGTCCTGTCCGCCGGTTCCCCGCCGACGCGGCGGGCTACGAGGCGCTCGCCGGGGCGATCGCGGCGGCCGGGGAGCCGGCCTGC
>VOFE01000814.1_pt1 | contig 14000 bp, 22 predicted proteins | sample 5384071 | NCBI WGS metagenome assembly VOFE01 (sample SAMN12384724, study PRJNA508395) | human gut metagenome | isolation source: healthy gut D | host: Homo sapiens
GATTCAATTTCTAAAAAAAACAAATTCGGCCGTGCCACATTTCTTCCACTGACCAGTATTCAGTCATGGAGCGTTCAAGCCGGAGGAGGCTTTGAAAGAGAACGGTGTGATCGGCATTGCAAGTACACTTGTCAATGTGGATGCTAAATACAGAGATCTGGCAGGTTATCTTCTTGGCAGAACACTGGTGGTAATCACATTGATCCGGAACAGCCATTGCAAAGAAAATATAAGCAGACAATCCGTATTGTGACTTTGGAAGGAGGAAGCTTATTAACCCTGGCGGTTCCATGACAGGTGGAGCGTTTAAAATTCAATGTCTGTTGAGCAGACGCCGTGAAATAGAAGAATTTGAAAAGACTGTGAAACAGTTGAAATCTGAGATGGATAGTTGGAAGAATATTGTAACGGACTTCGAAAGGAAAGAGCCAGTTACTATGAAAAGATTGAATCATAAAGGAAAAACTTCAGAAGGCTTATGTCATCAGAATACAGCGAAGATGAACGTAGATCAGGCGGAAGGACGCATCAGATCCATTTTTCAATACGTTTGGAGGATATAGAGTCGAAGCTGAAAATCTGGACCGTCAGATCACAGATATTGTAGATAATCAGTGAGTCTATTACCGTAGAGCGATACTTCAGAACATCTTGAAGAGGAATTATCCGGTAAGATAATGTGGGCAGAACATACTTGAAAAAGAACGAGAGCTCAGGCGGAAAAGCAGAAGACAGTAGAAGAGATCCACCTTGTCAGTGCGGGTCTGGAGCAAAAAAGCCTTTGTTGTAGAGAATGTGACTCGAATTCGTGACGAACTGGAAAAGTTTGCTCAGGAGATGAAAAAGACTGGAAGAAAGTAAAAGCGGCACATCAAAGAGATTGAAGAAAAAGAAGAACAGATTGCGGATCTTAGACAGACAATTGAAAATTCAAAATATGAAGAGACGGATTCAGGAATTAAAAAGTGAGATCCGTGCACTGGGAAATGTCAATGTCAATGCGATAGAAGAATATAAAAGTGTATCCGAACGGTATGAATTTCTGAAAGGACAGCATGATGATCTGGTTGAAGCAGCCGAAACACTGGAGCAGATCATCGAGGAACTTGATAATGCCATGCGCAAGCAGTTTAAAAGCAGTTTGCCAGAATTGCCGCAGAGTTTGATCAGGTATTCAAGGAGATGTTCGGCGGTGGAAAAGGAACGCTGGAACTTATGGAAGATGAGGATATTCTGGAAGCAGGTATCCGGATTATTGCCCAGCCGCCAGGAAAGAAGCTGCAGAACATGATGCAGTTATCCGGTGGTGAAAAGGCACTGACGGCAATAGCACTTCTTTTGCAATCCAGAATCTGAAACCGTCACCATTCTGCCTGCTGGATGAGATAGAGGCGGCGCTTGATGATAACAACGTAGACCGTTTTGCGCAATATTTGCACAAATTAACAAAATATACGCAGTTCATTGTAATTACACACCGACGAGGAACAATGACCGCAGCAGACAGACTGTATGGTATTACTATGCAGGAAAAAGGTGTCTCTACACTGGTATCTGTCAGCCTGCTGGAAAATGAACTGGATAAATAGGAGGAAGGTATGGGATTTTTTGAAAAACTGGTTGCCGGTCTTGGCAAGACCAGAGATAATATTGTATCAGGAATGGACAGCATCTTTCACGGATTCTCCCGTATCGATGATGACTTTTACGAGGAACTGGAGGAAGTACTGATCATGGGAGACCTTGGTGTACAGGCAACCTATGATATTCTGGATGATCTGAAAGCAAAGGTAAAAGAAAAACACATCAAAGAACCGATGGAGTGCCGGGAACTTCTGATTGAAAGTATCAAAGAACAGATGGATATCGGGGAAACGGCATATGAATTTGAAAACCACACATCCGTAGTGATGGTGATTGGCGTCAATGGTGTGGGAAAGACTACGACGATCGGAAAGCTGGCCGGAAAGCTCCGCGCAGAGGATAAGAAAGTGGTAATTGCAGCGGCTGATACATTCCGTGCTGCAGCAGGAGAGCAGTTAAAGGAATGGGCTAACCGGGCCCAGGCTGACCTGATCGGCGGACAGGAAGGATCCGACCCGGCATCGGTAGTGTTTGATGCTGTTGCGGCAGCAAAAGCACGGCACGCAGATGTATTAATGATAGATACAGCCGGTCGTCTGCATAATAAAAAAGAATCTGATGGAAGAACTCAGAAAGATGAATAAGATCATCGACCGGGAATTTCCTGAGGCATACAGAGAGACGCTGGTGGTCCTGGATGCAACAACAGGGCAGAATGCTCTGCAGCAGGCAAAAGAATTCAACGATGTGGCAGAAATTACAGGAATAGTTCTTACAAAGAAGGGCGGAACCGCACAATGCGGTATCGCAGTTGCAATTCATGCAGAACTTGGCGTTCCGGTAAAATATATCGGTGTAGGAGAGACCATTGATGATCTGCAGAAATTTGATGCGGATGATTTCGTGAATGCGTTATTCGAAAGACCAAAAGATGATGAGACTTCAGAAGAGGTTTCAGAAAACAAATAAGAGGAAGAGAGGAAATACGAGATGTTAACATTAGAAAAATTCAAGCAGGCGAGTGAAATCGTAAAAGTAACCCTTCCAACCAAGCTGGTATACAGTGAATATTTAAGCAACCAGACAGGTGCAGAAGTCTATCTGAAACCAGAAAATATGCAGTACACGGGTGCTTACAAAGTACGTGGCGCATATTATAAAATCAGCACAATGAGCGAAGAAAACAGAAAGAAAGGTCTTGTTACAGCATCGGCCGGTAACCATGCACAGGGCGTAGCATATGCAGCAAAAAATTTGGCTGCAAAGCAACGGTCGTTATGCCGACAGTTACTCCACTGATCAAAGTTAACCGTACCAAGAGTTATGGTGCAGAAGTTGTATTGCACGGGGATGTCTATGATGATGCCTGCGCATATGCGATGAAATTAGCAGAAGAAAACGGATATACGTTTGTCCATCCGTTCGATGATCTGGATGTCGCAACCGGACAGGGAAGTATCGCTATGGAAATCTTTGATGAACTTCCGGATGTAGATTATATCCTCGCACCGATCGGTGGCGGCGGACTGATTACAGGTGTATCTACACTTACAAAACTTCTGAATCAAATGTAAAAGTAATCGGTGTAGAACCGGCAGCTGCTGCAAGTATGACAGAAGCATTAAAGGAAAGACATCCTGTAACACTTTCCAGTGCAAACACCATCGCAGATGGTACTGCTGTGAAACGTGTAGGAGAGAAGATATTCCCATACGCAGAGAAAAATATTGATGAAGTGATCACCGTTGCAGATGATGATTTGATTGGGGCATTCCTCGATGTAGTAGAAAATCATAAGATGATAGTAGAAAATTCCGGACTTCTGACGGTGGCAGCCCTCAGACAGCTTGATTTGAAAGGAAAGAAAGTCGTATCTATCTTAAGCGGTGGAAATATGGATGTGATCACCATGTCATCGGTTGTACAGCACGGACTGATCCAGCGTGACCGTATCTTTACCGTATCCGTACTTATTCCGGATAAGCCAGGTGAACTGGTACGTGTTGCATCTACGATTGCCAAAGCAAACGGTAATGTTATCAAATTGGATCATAACCAGTTTGTAAGTACCAACCGAAATGCAGCCGTAGAACTTCGAATTACACTGGAAGCCTTCGGAACCGAACACAAGCACCAGATTATGAAAGCGTTAGAAGACGAAGGCTTAAGTCCTAGAGAAGTCAATGCCAAGCTTTATTAATATGATACCAGAGAACTTTTTCAGCGACTATTCAAAAAATGATTATGGAAATCCCATAATCATTTTTTTTGAATAAATATCCATAATAATACTTGACAACACATGTATTATTGTATACAATTATACATGTTGAATTTAGTACTTTACTACGAAAAATTATTTTTTAGAAAGCAGGCGATGAAAGAATGGAAAACAGGAAAGTATACCTGGATAATCATACAAATTTATTGCAACTGGAAGAACACATGTACCCGTTGGTAGATGTAAAGACGCCGAATGTGTTTCGTAATCTGTTCCATTATGATGAGATTCCGAAAATCGCATTCAATGACCGAATTGTTCCACATTGTATGCCGGATGAAATCTGGATTACAGATACAACATTCCGGGATGGTCAACAGTCACGTGCCCCATACAGTACGGAGCAGATCGTAACATTATATGATTATTTCCATCGTCTGGGTGGTCCAAAAGGAAAGATCAGACAGTGCGAATTCTTTCTTTACAGTAAAAAAAAGACAGAGATGCTGTATACAAATGTATGGAAAGAGATTATAAATTTCCGGAAGTAACAAGTTGGATCCGCGCAAGCAAGAAAGATTTCCAACTGGTAAAAGAGATCGGAATGAAAGAGACCGGTATTTTGGTAAGCTGTTCCGATTATCATATTTTCTATAAATTAAAAATGACCAGACGTGAGGCAATGGAGTATTATCTGTCTATTGTAAGGGAATGCCTTGAGACAGGAATCAGTCCGAGATGTCATCTGGAAGATATCACCCGTTCCGACATCTACGGATTCGTGATCCCTTTCTGCCTGGAACTGATGAAACTGATGAAGGAGTATCAGATTCCTATCAAGGTACGTGCCTGTGATACGATGGGATATGGAGTAAATTATCCGGGAGCAGTAATTCCAAGATCTATTCCGGGAATTATCTATGGTCTGCGTGTACATGCAGGTGTTCCGAGTGAACTGATCGAATTCCACGGACACAATGATTTCTATAAAGCAGTCAGCAACTCTTCAACCGCATGGTTATATGGTGCTTGTGGCGTAAACTGTTCGCTTTTTGGAATCGGGGAACGTACCGGTAATACACCGCTGGAGGCAATGGTATTCGAATATGCACAGCTTCGCGGTACACTGGATGGCATGGATACAACAGTCATCACAGAGATGGCAGATTATTATGAAAAAGAGATTGGTTACCGGGTTCCTTCCAGGACACCATTCGTTGGCAAGAACTTTAATGTGACCAGAGCCGGAATCCATGCAGATGGACTCTTGAAAAACGAAGAGATTTATAATGTATTCGATACCGGTAAATTCCTGAACCGTCCGCCGCTTGTGGCAATTTCCAATACTTCGGGACTTGCAGGTATTGCCCACTGGATCAATACATATTTTAAGCTTCCGGATGATAAGAAAGTGGATAAGAATTCAGAACTGGTAAACGCAGTAAAAGACTGGGTAGATGAACAGTACGAAGAAGGACGTGTAACCGTTCTTACAGATGATGAGCTGATCGCAGTTATTGATCAGAACTGCAAAAGACTGGGTATAGATTTGATTTAATTGGGGTGTTTTTATGGAAGAATATCAGGACAGATCCTTACGAGGAAGAGTGTTCGGCATCTGCGGGAAGATATTCTGAATGGGGTATATAAAGATCATGAAGAATTAAGGGAAGTAACAATCGGTGAAGAACTGGGGGTAAGCAGAACACCGGTAAGAGAAGCCTTAAGACAATTGGAGTTAGAAGGACTGGTTACGATCATTCCGAATAAAGGTGCGTATGTGACAGCCATTACCAGAAAAGATGTGAAAGATATCTATAAGATACGTTCGCAACTGGAAGGGCTGTGTGCCAACTGGGCAACGAAATATATTACGGATGCGCAGATTGAAGAACTGGAAGAAGTGATTCTTCTGTCAGAATTTCATTTGCATAAGAAAGGATCCGGACAGATTGAACAGATGTCAGAAATGGATGGTAAGTTTCATAAGATATTGTATGAGGCATCCAACAGCAGGATCCTGGAACATGTATTGACAGATTTTCACAAGTATGTACAGCTTGCCAGGACGATGTCTATTGAAGCACCGGAGCGTGCCGAAAAGTCAATAGAAGAACACCGAGAAATACTGGAAGCGATCAAGGCAAAAGATGCGGCAACAGCAGAACAGCTTGCAAACGAACACATATTACATGTGATGGAAAATCTGCATCTGGAAGAATAATAAAAGATGCCGCGAACAGATAGAAAGGAGACAAATACCATGGCAAAGATTAAAATGACAACCCCTATCGTTGAGATGGACGGAGATGAGATGACACGTATCCTCTGGAAGATGATCAAAGAAGATCTTTTGGAACCATATATTGAATTGAATACAGAGTATTATGATCTGGGTCTGGAACACAGAAACGAGACCAATGATCAGGTAACCATAGATGCGGCAATGGCGACAAAGAAGTATAAAGTGGCTGTAAAATGTGCGACGATTACTCCGAACGCCGCCCGTATGACGGAGTATCATCTCAAGGAGATGTGGAAGAGCCCGAACGGAACGATCCGCGCCATGCTGGACGGAACGGTGTTCCGTGCACCGATCGTTGTGAAAGGTATCGAGCCGTGCGTAAAAAACTGGAAAAAACCAATCACCATCGCAAGACATGCATACGGCGATGTGTATAAAAACACCGAGATGAAAGTTCCGGGACCTGGAAAAGTAGAACTGGTATACACGGCAGAGGACGGCACAGAGACCAGAGAACTGGTACACAACTATGCAGGACCGGGTGTTGCACAGGGAATGCATAACTTATGCGGATCTATTGAAAGCTTTGCGAGAAGCTGCTTTAACTATGCACTTGACACAAAGCAGGATCTGTGGTTCGCAACAAAAGATACGATCTCTAAGAAGTATGACCATACATTCAAAGATATTTTCCAGGAAATCTTTGACAAAGATTATGCCGAGAAGTTCAAAGAAGCCGGAATTACATATTTCTATACTTTGATCGATGATGCGGTTGCAAGGGTTATGAAATCAGAAGGCGGATATATCTGGGCATGTAAGAACTATGACGGAGATGTAATGAGTGATATGGTTTCTTCCGCATTCGATGAAATAACGGTCATGACTGACAACAAATACGGTTCCGGTATAGCTGCGGATTGCATCCTCCAAGATACCCTTGGACTGGATATCCAGATGGTTTGTCGGCTCATCTAGGATTAAGAAATTGGCAGGGGAGAGCATGAGCTTGGCAAGGGACACACGTCCACGCTCGCCGCCGCTTAAATCTTCAATCTTCTTAAATACGTCGTCTCCGGTAAATAAAAAGGCTGCCAGTACATTTCGGATTTTTGTGTTGGTCAGATCAGGGTAGGCATCGCTGATCTCCTCGAAGATCGTCTTATGCAGGGAGAGTACCTGATGCTCCTGGTCGTAATAGCCGATATGTACGCGCGAGCCAAGGGCAATCGTTCCGGCGTCCTTCGGTACAAGATGATTGACCATCTTTAAGATCGTGGTCTTTCCAGTTCCGTTTCCGCCAATTAGGGCGACCTTTTCGCCGCGCTTGATATCAAAGTCAAGATCTTGGAACAGACAGTTTGTGCCGAAAGATTTCGCCAGATGCGTGACGGTTAAGACGTCATTCCCGCTTTCCACAGATGGCTCTAAGGTAAGCCGCATCTCGGAGGCAACCTCGGTCGGCTTGTCTAAGACTTCAATCTTATCTAACATCTTTTCACGGCTTTCCGCACGTTTGATGGACTTCTCACGGTTAAATTGCTTGAGTTTCGTGATGACAGCAAATTCAACAATAGTTTGACAATAATCTTTCAATTTTATATAATTATTTCAGACTATGATTGGAAGGGTGAATATAGTGGAAGAAAAGAGATTTCTCGTGCAGTCATTCGTAGATTGCCGAGGTATTACAGATATTTGGGTGAACTGCTGGAAAATGGTGTAGAGCGTATATCTTCGAACGATCTGAGTAAGCGTATGAAGGTAACTGCGTCACAGATCCGTCAGGATCTGAATAACTTTGGCGGATTCGGACAGCAGGGATATGGTTATAACGTAAAGTATTTATACACAGAGATCGGAAAAATTTTAGGATTGGAAGAAGATCATAATATCATTATCATCGGTGCCGGTAATCTTGGACAGGCACTGGCAAATTATGCAGCCTTTGAGAACCGTGGATTTATCCTGAAGGGAATCTTTGATGTAAACCCAAGACTTCAGGGTGTCTCTATCCGAGGCGTACCGATCCGCATGATGGATGACCTGAAAGCATTTGTACGGAACAATAATATTGATATTGCATTGCTGACGATTCCAAAAGAGAAAGCAATTGAAGTGGCGAATATGCTGGTTGATAACGGAGTGCGTGCCATTTGGAACTTTGCGCACACAGATCTGAATCTTCCGGATAATATTGTTGTCGAAAATGTACATCTGTCAGAAAGTCTGATGCAGCTGTCATACAATATCAGTCGTTACAAAGAGGATCATAAGTAAATTATTATAAAAGAAAAAGGCGTGTAGGAGTAGTCGGAAGATGGACATATTTTTACACGTTCTTTTGTTGCGGTAAGTATAAAGCAGGACTTGATGGGAGATGATTGGATGCAGCTTTGGGTGAATGCAGCACAGATGAAAGCAGCAGATCAGTATACAATTCAAAAATTAGGGGTTCCTTCCCTGGAATTGATGGAACATGCGGCGCAGGCGTGTGTACAGGTATTAGAAGATGAAAAGGTTGATCTTTCGCATGTCTGCGTTGTCTGTGGTTCGGGTAATAATGGAGGGGACGGTTTCGCAATTGCCCGCATTTTACAAAATAACAGATACTCCGTAGAGACATTTTGTGTGGGAAACCCGGAGCATTATACCGAGGAAACACAGGAACAGATGCACCGCTTACAGGAATGCGGCGGGAAGATTACTTATGGAATGCCGCAGGAAGACTCCTATAGTGTGGTCATAGATGCTGTCTTTGGAGTGGGTTTGAGCCGTAAAGTAGAGGGCAGATATCGTCAGGTGATCGAACAGATGAACCGGATGAGGGGAACAAAATTTGCGGTAGATATCCCGTCCGGACTTTCTGCCACGACAGGCTGTAGCCTGGGCGGCGCTTTCAAAGCGGACTAGACATTGACATTCCAGTTAAAAAGATTGGTTTGGAGCTGTCACAGGGCAGAAGTATGGCCGGCAGGGTGATCGTGCCGGATATCGGCATTTCTACAGATTCTATCTGTGAGGATCAGGAAATAGTCCGGACAGCCGGAAAAGATATCTACCGGAAGATGCTGCCGGACAGACCGGAAGATTCAAATAAAGGCACGTACGGAAGACTCCTCGTGATAGCCGGAAGCAAAGGAATGGCCGGGGCCGCTTATCTGAATGCGCATGCAGCTTACATGACAGGGGCAGGGCTTGTGAGAATATACACTTCCTCAGATAATCGGGAGATCTTACAGACACTCCTTCCGGAAGCAATTATCACAACATATGAGGAATATAATAAAGAAGAACTGTTATCACTTCTTACATGGGCAGATAGCGTATGTATCGGTTCAGGCCTTGGAATGAGCAGGCTTTCCGAAAAAATATTAAAAACTGTGATTGAATATGTAAAAGTACCGTGTCTGATCGATGCAGACGGACTGAATCTTCTTGCAGAAAATAAAAATTATCTGAATCAGATGGCCGAGCGCAGATTTGTGATCACACCGCATATGAAAGAAATGTCAAGACTTACAGGTACTCCTGTAGAGGAACTGAAAGCAGACAGGATCCAGATCCTGAAAGATTTTATTTCAAGATACCGGATTACCTGTGTACTGAAAGATTCGAGAACTCTGATCGCAAGCGAAGAGAAAGGTATACGTATGAACCTTACCGGGAACAGTGCGATGGCAAAAGCCGGATCGGGAGATGTTCTCGCCGGCGTGATCTCCGGATGGATGGTGCAGGGAAAAGAAGCGGAAGATGCTGCAGAATTAGGCACATATATACATGGATTGTCCGGTGACCTTGCAAAATTTGAAAAAGGCGTATATAGTGTAATGGCGAGAGATCTGATAGAATATATCAGTAAAGCATTAATGAAACTGGAGGAAGAATAACAGTGAAGCAATATACAAGAGTTTTAGCCAGAGTTAATTTAGATGCGGTTGAATATAATATAGAAATGATGAAAAAAAATATTCATAAAAATACCCAGATGATGGCAGTCATCAAGATGGACGGTTATGGGCACGGGGCTGTCCAGATCGCAAAACTTTTGGAGCCGATGGATTACATCTGGGGATATGCCGTTGCCACATTGGACGAGGCGATACTGATCAAGGATGCATGCCTGAAAAGCCAGTACTGGTACTGGGATGCATTTTCCCTGATCAGTGGGATGTAATGATCCGTAACGAGATACGTATGACCGTTTACAGCTATGAGATGGCAAAAGAAGTATCTGAGCTTGCCGAAGCTATGGGATGTAACGTCTATGTCCATATTAAGCTTGATACAGGAATGGCAAGACTTGGTTTCCAGATTACGAAGGAAAATGCAGATGAGATCGCCAGAATCAGCAAGCTGCCGAATCTGGTAATGGAAGGTATGTTCACCCATTTTGCCAAATCCGATGAAGAAGATAAGACATTTACAAAAGAACAGCTGGAGAAATACCTCTGGATGAAAGAGGAATTGAAAAAGCGTAACGTTACATTCACGTATTATCATTGTTCCAACAGTGCCGGCATCATTGATCTGGAAGAAGCCAATATGGATATTGTGCGTGCGGGAATTACAACATATGGAATGTATCCGTCCGATGAGGTGGAAAAAGATAAAGTACCATTAAAACCTGCAATGGAACTGATCAGCCATGTTGCACATGTAAAATGGCTGACGGAGGGAAAGCCGGTAAGTTATGGAGGAACTTATATCACAACACGTCCGACAAAGGTGGCGACGATCCCGGTCGGATACGGAGACGGGTATCCAAGAAGTCTGTCCAATAAAGGCTACGTCCTGATCCACGGACAAAAAGCACCGATCATCGGTCGTGTATGCATGGATCAGTTCATGGTTGATGTAACGGCAATTGAAGATGTAGAATTCGGAGATAAGGTTGTCATCTTCGGACGTGATGGAAAAGAGTTCCTTTCTGTTGATAAACTGGGAGAACTTTCCGGTAGATTCAATTATGAGTTTGTGTGTGTGTTAAATAAACGTATTCCGAGAGAATACATCCGGCATGGAGAAGTCGTAGAACAGGTCGACAGTTTTTAAATCGCCGTGTGTTCTTGAAATTTTGCAGAATACATCCGAGAAAAAGGGAAATACTTAGTATATCTTAAGAATCGGAGTGTGAAGCAAGGTGCAGGTGAAACGAGGAGATATTTATTATGCGGATTTAAGTCCGGTAGTCGGATCGGAACAGGGTGGAATTCGTCCAGTCCTGATCATACAGAATGATGTTGGCAACAGGCATAGCCCGACCGTCATCTGTGCGGCAATCACCTCAAGGATGAACAAAGCAAAATTACCGACACATGTGGAAATTGACGCAAGAAGGTATCATATTGTCAGAAATTCCGTGGTTTTACTGGAACAGATCCGTACGATCGATAAGCAGAGACTTAAGGATCTGGTATGTCATCTGGACGAAGAGATAATGAACAAGGTTGATGAAGCGATTCGAATCAGTTTCGAGCTTCATACATAGAGAAGGAGTTAAGGATAATTAATTATGGAAGAGGGAAGTTTATTCCAACGAATGAAACAGATATTTCACGAAGATGAAATGGACGAAGAGATGCAGAAAGAAGCGGCAGGTCTGATCCGCAATATTTTCCGTTATATGGATAAGGATGCAAAGGATATTATGACCCACCGAAAAAATATTGTAGCAATCGATGGAGACTGGTCACTGGAAGAGGCTTTGCAATTCATGCTGGATGAACGCTTTTCAAGATTTCCGGTCTATCAGGAAGATATCGATGAGATCATCGGGATCATTCATCTGAGAGATGCAACGTCCGGCTATCTGGACAAGTCAAAGCGGCAATGTCCGGTAAAAATCTGGAGGAATACCTCCGTCCGGTTACATATATTCCTGAAACAAAGAGCATTGATACTCTTTTCAAAGAAATGCAGGCTGCTAAAAATCATATGGTCGTTGTGCTGGACGAATACGGACAGACTTCCGGCCTTGTCGCAATGGAAGATATCTTAGAAGAGATCGTCGGAAATATATTGGATGAATATGATGAAGAAGACGAAATGATCAAAAAACAGAATGACGGAAGTATGATTGTCAATGGTCTGACTGAACTGGAGGATCTGGAAGATCTGATTCCGGTAACATTTGACAAAGAAGATTATGAGACACTGAATGGATTTCTGATCGATAAACTGGAACACATCCCCGGAGAAGACGAAACCTGTGTTGTTGACTATGACGGCTATCGTTTCACGGTATTACAGATCGATAATAATATAATTCAGACAGTTAAGATTGAAAAAAGTTTTCGAAGCGTGATAGAATAGACAACGTGTGTAATAATACAATTTAAAAAAAGATAAAAACAAATAGATAAAGAGAGGTAAAAGACATGTCAGGACATTCAAAATTTGCCAACATTAAGCACAAGAAAGAGAAAAATGACGCTGCAAAAGGAAAGATTTTTACAAAGATCGGTAAAGAGATTGCAGTAGCTGTAAAAGAAGGCGGAAGTTCTGATCCTTCTAACAACAGCAGATTACGTGACGTAATTGCAAAAGCAAAAGCAAACAACATGCCGAATGATACCATCGAAAGAAATATCAAACGTGCATCCGGAGATATGAGTGCGGCAAACTATGAGCGTATTACATATGAAGGATATGGACCGAACGGAACCGCTATTATCGTTAAGACTCTTACAGATAACAAGAACCGTACAGCTTCCAATGTAAGAAATGCATTTACAAAGGGATGCGGAAACGTAGGAACACCTGGATGTGTATCTTTCATGTTCGATGAAAAAGGACAGATCATTATTGATAAAGAAGAATACGAAGGCGATGCCGATGAGCTGATGATGCAGGTACTCGATGCAGGAGCAGAAGATTTTGTAGAAGAGGAAGACAGCTTTGAAGTATTGACTGATCCGGACGATTTCAGTGCAGTCCGTCTTGCAATGGAAGAAGCAGGAATTCCTATGGCATCTGCTGAAGTAACAATGATTCCTCAGACATATGTAGAACTGACAGACGCAAAAGATATCGCCAATATTCAGAAAACTCTGGATATGCTGGATGATGACGATGACGTTCAGGATGTATATCACAACTGGGATACAACAAAATACATGGATGGTCATGCTTCCTGTGTGGGCGGAGCAATTGTAGACAGCGGTAATTTTGACTGGGCAGCATATGCAGACAAATTCCCGGGACTTACTACACCGGACGAGACTTATCACGGAGTCGTTTATACAGAAAAATTTGGAAAAGGTGCTTATATCACAAAAGCGACAGCGCAGCTTATGAGAGACCTTGGCTCTATCCAGTCTCCTCAGAATGCGTTCTTGTTGAATCTCGGACTTGAGACTTTGCATCTTCGTATGGCAAGACACTGTGAAAATGGTAAATGCGGCAAAATATTTGAAAGACCATGAAAAAGTGGCATGGGTATCCTGTCCGTCACTTCCTGGAGATAAATATTACGATCTTGCAAGCAAGTATATGCCAAACGGAACCTGCGGTGTAATCACCTTTGGTCTTAAAGGCGGAAGAGAAGCAGCTGTTCGCATGATGGACAGCCTGAAGATGATCGCGATTGTCACACACGTGGCTGATGCGAGAAGCTGCGTGCTTCATCCGGCAAGCCATACGCATCGCCAGATGAACGATCAGGAATTAATGGAAGCAGGCGTACAGCCGGATCTGATCCGTTTTAGTGTAGGAATTGAAAATATTGAAGATATCATTTCAGATCTTGAACAGGCGTTAGAGCAGGTATAAAAATCTAAACACCTCCATACTAAGAAAAAAGTATGGAGGTGTTTTTGTATGGGAAAGGAAGAAAAGGAAGAGCGCTCAGAAGCGGAAACCGGAAACAGGAAAAGTCTCGATGAGAACAGGAAAAATCATCGGATTAAATTACTTACGATTATTGGAGAAATTGAGGGGCATGAAGCA
>VOFE01000992.1_pt1 | contig 14000 bp, 22 predicted proteins | sample 5384071 | NCBI WGS metagenome assembly VOFE01 (sample SAMN12384724, study PRJNA508395) | human gut metagenome | isolation source: healthy gut D | host: Homo sapiens
CACGCCAATCGAGAACGATTATACCACAGAATTTTCCGATGGTGATGCCATCGGCATCTTCGCCCCAGGAATTTTGAAACGCCCAATGTAAAGCCACTATCGATGGTGTGTACAACCTCAAACTGGTTTTATACAAAAGCAGCGGACGGAACGGGCAGTTGGGCACCTGCCACCGGTGACTACACACGCATTGTACAGCTACGACGATAATCTCGCCTATGTGGCATACTATCCTTATCGGAACGGTATTACAATCAAACAAGACAATAAAGCGGAAATCCTCAAAGACCTGGCAAACAACGCTAAGCTGCAACCGGCCGCTGACCAGTCCACCTCCGCCGCCTATACCGGCAGCGACCTGATGGCAGCCGTTGCCAGCCCCACGGTAGACCCGGCAAATGCGAATAAGAAGATGCTTACGCTGAAGTTTGAACATCTGCATGCGTTGTTGGTACTCAAACCGATGGGATTAGTTAATTGCGTTCCCCGGCAGGAGCAAGCTTTGAGTATGCCGGTGGGGGTACTGAGGCTGGACGTTACTGCCAAAGACGCTACTATAAACGGCATCAAAGCCCTGCGTATGGACGACGGAACGTTTCGTGCCATCGTACCTTCCCCGGCAGGCGACTTTGTGCCTGCCGGGGTTATTCTAACGAAAGGTGACAAAACGATTCTATATACGGGGACCTCACTAACAGCCGGAAAGCTCGCTGCCGGGAAATACTACACTCAGCAGGTGGAAACAGCGGTCTATACCGACGGAAGATAACCCGGGCGCTACAGGTGGGCGATTTTTGTAGCGATGGTAAAGATTATTCGGGCGAAACATCCATTATCAAAAGAACTTACATCGGGCTTGTCTTCAAGGTGGGGCGATTTACAGCGGATGATAGTGAATATGTCAATGGTAACGGAGAGCCGATGACTAACATTAATGGATATACAGTGGCACTGAAAGATGCAAATAATGGAGCAGCCATCAAGTGGGGGAACAAGAAGTTCGCTTTGGATTCCAATCATGGCTGGAAGTAGTCCGTACGGATATTTTAATGGCTTTAAGATAACACAATTACTCAAAGCCGATGGTATAGGTAATTATCCGGCTGCTAATGCATGTATCAGCTACTCGCCTGCCGCAGATGCTAAAACCAGCGGATGGTTTTTCCCAGCCGGAGGACAGATGCTGGAGTTGAGAAATACAAGAGGAGAGTTAATCAAAAAAACTGTTTTCACTAATTATAATTCGGGCAGATATTGGCAATCCGTCCAAAATGGAAGTGGAGATTCGTGGAGTGTAGGTTTGACAAATGGTAACACTACTCAGTCCTATATATCGACGGCTTACTACGTACGTCCTATTGCTGCTTTTTAATATAGAATAAGATAACACTATGCCATTGAAAAATAAAACACTCTTATCTAATATGAATATAATGTAGAAACGGCTTATAACGTATCAATAAGGAAAACAGGCGTAACTGATTATATGGGTTCTAAACAATCTGCAGAAGGTAAGATATTTATTTCAACTACCTTACCTTCATTAGAGTTAGAACGCACCTTTATTAATTACAGTTTCTTCAGGTATAATTCCTATTTCATAAGGGAGCAGCCATTATATTATTCGCTTGTTTCTATCTTTTTGATGATTCGTGCCGGATTGCCGGCTACGATTGTCATCGCCGGAACATCTTTAGTTACCACGCTACCGGCTCCCACTATCGCTCCATAGCCAATCCTTACACCTGGAAGTATAGTCGAATTTATGCCAATCCAAACCTTATCTTCAATCACAATCGGACGTCCGTATGTGGCACTGCGGTTATCGGATCCGGATCATGATTGATAGTTATCAAGTTGACTTTCGGCCCGATAAACACATCATTACCAATCGTAATACCACCTCGTCCGAAAAACGTACAGCATTGCTGGATGAAACATCGCTTACCAATATTGACAGGTTTACCATAATCAATGTAGAGTGGCGGCAGGACGGTGGTGGTTGCATCCAGTTCTTTGTCAAGAATACGTTCCATATATTCATGCACCTCTTCAGGCGTACGATACCCCGTGTTCATCTCGGTTTTGCAGTCTTTATGGTAGCGAAAATATCCGCAATCAGTTCATCATAACCCGGTTCATCAGGTGAGACCATCTCACCGCTCAAGTCTTTTGCAAAAATATCGTTCATCATTTAATTGTTTTAATTGTATATAGCTATTACTACTGTTTACTCATAATTTATTATTTCAGGTTCTTTCTGAAGAAGTCCTCCAATTTGTCAGAAAGGAATCGTACGGTCGTAGAGATCAGTATGGTTCGCTCCAGGGATAATCATCAGTTCTTTATTATCACCTGTCAACTTTGAAATAACGCGAATGGGCATTTTCACCATGAATAAGAAGTACGGGGCGGAAATCTCATGAATATAAGCTAATAGCGGCATATTGATAAAAGACAGCGTCATCGTAGGACTCCATGCACCATTGGAATTGATAGAGCGAACATGAAACCACGGTTAGTCTTGTAATAATCGTAATAATCCTTGACGTTGTGGCTCTTCACCGGTGATGCTGTCAGGCAACCAGGGACACCGGGAGTGATTGTACCACTCTGCGCGTCACGGGTACGGATAACATTCATCATCTCCCTTTTTTGTTGCGGTCGTCGGCACTATCCTCTGCGTCAAAATAACCATTAGCGTTCACACGGCTCATATCGTACATCGTCGAAGCCACTGTAGCCTTGATACGTGTATCCATAGCAGCAGCATTTAGTCCCCATCCCACCGAAACCACAGATACCAATAATCCCGATGCGCTCTGCATCCACATCAGACAATGCTGTGAGAAAATCGACTGCTGCGCTGAAATCTTCGGTATTGATGTCCGGTGAAGCTACATTACGAGGTTCACCGCCACTCTCACCGGTATATGAGGGGTCAAATGCAAGAGTAAAGGAACCCACGTTCCGCCATTGTCTGTGCATAAAGACCGGCAGCCTGTTCCTTTACAGCTCCGAAAGGACCGCTCACAGCTATGGCAGCGAGTTTGCCTTCAACATTCTTTGGTTCGTAGAGGTCGGCAGCAAGTGTGATGCCGTAACGGTTCTTAAACGTCACCTTACGGTGGTTTACCTTGTCGCTTTGCGGGAACTTCTTGTCCCATTCTTGAGTAAGATTCAATGTTTCCATATTATCACTTGTTTCTTGATTTGTTTTACTATTTGTGCAGCCTGCGCCCGCAAGCATGACGGTTCCTAACAAGACTGCGATTGCCACGGATGTAAGATTCGTTGTTTTCATTCTGCTATTACTTAAATGGTTGTTGAATTATTCTTTCTTATTTTACAGCGCAAAGGTAAAGCAAAAGCCACACAGCGGCATTGCTGTGAGGCTCAAATAGTATTGCTCAAAAGCTCAATATAAAACTATCCGATTTACACAAATAAGAATTCTATGCAAATATGGCGGTCGGTGATATACCATATTGTTTCTTGAATGCGGTTGAAAAATGGGAAGGATTCTTAAACCCTACTTCTGCGTAGACGTCCACAACCTTTTTACCGCCTTCCTTCATCTTGTTGTAAGCCACCTCAAGACGCTTGCGAATAAGCCACTTTTCAGGTGTCAGGTCACTTATCTTCTTGAAGTCCCGCTTGAACGTGGATAGGCTGCGGCCGGTATAATGAGCCATTTCCTCCATTGTGAACTCATACATGTAGTTCTCGCTCATAAATTCCAGGATATCTATTTTCCACGGCTCGTTGAAATCGAAAAGCGTCGGGGCAAACCGTTCATCTATATCCAACAAAGCGAGCAGACCTTCCTGTATCTTCAGATTCATAAAATCATCTTTCGGTTTTACTTCAGGATTGAAATAAGGTGTCATTGAAGCGAAAAGGCTTGCGAGTTCCACCGTTTGGGGCAGTTTTATCACACCCTTGAATCAAGTTTTGGAGTATTGACGGGTACTCTCCGCTGTCCCAATTTGCTATACATCGGCAGAAGAAGTTGTATTAATGAAAGGAAACGAAGCCATCGCCCACGCAGCTATCCGTTGCGGTGCCGACGGTTACTTCGGTTATCCTATTACTCCGCAATCGGAAGTATTGGAAACTCTTGCCGAACTGAAACCCTGGGAAACAACCGGCATGGTAGTACTCCAGGCAGAAAGTGAAGTGGCAGCTATCAATATGGTGTACGGCGGTGCCGGAAGTGGTAAAATGGTCATGACCTCCTCCTCCAGCCCCGGTGTCAGCCTGAAACAAGAAGGTATCTCTTATCTGGCAGGTGCCGAGCTGCCTTGCTTGATTGTAAACGTTATGCGCGGCGGTCCCGGACTGGGAACCATCCAACCGAGCCAGGCCGACTATTTCCAGACAGTAAAAGGAGGCGGCCACGGTGACTATCGTCTGATTGCCCTTGCTCCGGCTTCCGTACAGGAAATGGCGGATTTCGTAGGACTGGGATTCGAACTCGCCTTCAAATACCGTAATCCGGCAATTATCCTTGCCGACGGTGTCATCGGGCAGATGATGGAAAAAGTGGTGCTCCCGGTACAAAAGCCACGCCGCACCGATGCGGAAGTCATCGAACAATGCCCATGGGCCACTACCGGCAGAACCAATGGCCGCAAACCCAACGTCATCACCTCATTGGAACTGAAACCGGAAGAAATGGAAAAGAACAACATCCGTTTCCAGGCCAAATACAAGCAGATAGAAGAGAATGAGGTTCGCTTCGAGGAAATTCATTGCGATGATGCCGACTACCTGATTGTAGCCTTCGGCTCTATGGCACGCATCGGACAGAAAGCAATGGAGCTGGCACGCGAAGAAGGAATCAAGGTAGGTATGCTCCGCCCCATCACGTTGTGGCCGTTCCCGACCAAAGCCATTGCCGCGTATGCCGACAAGTGAAAGGTATGCTCGTTACAGAATTGAATGCCGGACAGATGGTTGAAGATGTCCGCCTTGCCGTGAACGGTAAAGTGAAAGTAGAACATTTCGGACGCCTCGGCGGCATTGTTCCCGATCCGGATGAGATAGTAGATGCATTGAAAGAAAAACTGATTAAGAAATGAATCCTGATAAAATAAGAAACGTACTGAACATTCTCTTCATGGTACTTGCCCTGGCAGCTATCATTATATATTTTGCTGCAAAAGATGACTTCAAACTGTTCATCTACGTTTGTGGCGCGGCAATCTTTGTCAAGCTGATGGAGTTTTTTATACGGTTCACCAACAGATAAGGAGAAGTGATTATGACTAAAGAAGAAATAATCAAACCCGAGAATCTGGTTGCATAAGAAACCGACTCTGATGAACGATAATCCCATGCACTACTGCCCGGGCTGCAGCCACGGTGTTGTTCATAAACTCGTAGCCGAAGTGATCGAAGAAATGGGACTGGAAGACAAAGCAATAGGCATCTCCCCCGTGGGATGTGCCGTGTTCATCTATAATTATATAGACATCGACTGGCAGGAAGCCGCCCATGGACGTGCGCCCGCACTTGCCACTGCCATCAAGCGCCTTTGGCCAGACCGCCTGGTGTTCACTTACCAAGGAGACGGCGACCTGGCTTGTATCGGTACTGCCGAAACTATCCATGCATTGAACCGCGGTGAAAACATTACTATCATCTTTATCAACAATGCCATTTATGGTATGACCGGTGGGCAGATGGCTCCCACTACCCTTGTAGGCATGAAGACATCGACCAGCCCTTACGGACGTGACGTGCATCTGCACGGCTATCCGCTGAAGATGGCCGATATTGCTGCACAATTGGAAGGAACCGCTTACGTGACACGCCAAAGCGTACAGTCCGTTCCCGCCATCCGCAAAGCGAAAAAGGCTATCCGCAAAGCATTCGAGAACTCTATGGCAGGCAAAGGTTCCAACCTTGTGGAAATCGTTTCCACCTGTAACTCCGGCTGGAAGATGTCTCCTGCGAAATCCAATGAATGGATGGTAGAGAACATGTTCCCCTTCTATCCGCTGGGCGACCTGAAAGATAAATAATCATGCTAAAGACAGAAGAACAATGAAAGAAGAAATAATTATAGCAGGCTTCGGTGGACAAGGCGTATTGTCTATGGGTAAGATTTTGGCCTATTCCGGTTTGATGGAAGGCAAAGAGGTGACTTGGATGCCGGCTTACGGACCGGAACAACGTGGTGGTACAGCCAACGTAACAGTCATCGTAAGTGACGAGAAAATATCCTCACCCATCTTAAGCAAGTACGATGCCGCCATCATCCTGAACCAGCCGTCATTGGAGAAATTCGAAAGCAAGGTAAAACCCGGAGGCGTACTTATCTACGACGGTTACGGCATCATCAACCCGCCGACGCGTAAGGACATCCACGTTTACCGCATCAACGCCATGGATGCCGCCAATGAAATGAACAACGCCAAGGCGTTCAACATGATTGTATTGGGTGGATTATTGAAAATCAAGCCGATGGTTACACTGGACAGTGTACTCAGAGGATTGAAGAAGACACTGCCCGAACGCCACCATCACTTGATACCGATGAACGAAGAAGCTATCAAGAAAGGAATGGAACTTATTCAGGAAATGAAATGAAAGGCTATGTAAAGCCACTCCCCCATAAGAGGAGAAACTTTACGCCAGAATAAGAGATAAAGAAAAGCGGATAAGCCCTTGTGATATTGATTTATTGCAAGGGCTTATTTCATTTCAAGCCCCACAAAGTATGGATTCAAGGGCAGAGAACCGGAAGCAGTATAGGGCAAAACAGAAAACAAGACAGTTTAAAAGAAGCAAAAAAGGCTGAATTCAGTAAGCAAATAATTTTTTATTGTATCTTTGCGCCTAATTATGAGACGAATTGTACTGACATATATATTTCTGTCCGTTATAGGGATATGGGGGGCTATGGCGCAAAACACCTTAAACCCAATGAACAATCGCGACCGGTTCGGTAACCAGATTGACCCGAATACCCAGCCGGACAATCTGGAAGACAGTACCAATACTGAGATTCAAAGTCTTCCGCCCAAGCTTTACATGTGGAAACTAAGTGAGACACTAGGCAACCGTACCATCATACCTGCCGACACAGCCAGCCTCAACTTCCAGAGCACCAATCTGGTGGAAGGAATGTTCGGCCACTACAACTACTTGGGGAATTTAGGTTCTCCACGCCTCTCACGTCTGTTCTTCGAACGAGAGGAAAGCGAACCTACCATCTTCATGGCTCCCTTTTCGAGTTTTTTCATACGTCCCGACCAGGTGCTTTTCACTAACAGCAACGTGCCTTACACCAATCTTACCTACTACAAGGCCGGCAACAAAGTGAACGGTGAAGAACGCTTCAAGTCCTACTTCTCCGTCAACGTCAACAAGCAGCTGGCATTTGGCTTTAACATCGACTATCTGTACGGGCGCGGTTATTACCAGAACAATCAGTCCACCTCGCACTTCAATGCAGGTCTGTTCGGTAGCTATATCGGCGACAGATACCAGGTGCAAGCTATATACAGCAACAATTATCTGAAAACTAACGAGAACGGTGGTATTAACGATGACAGCTATATTACCGCTCCGGAGGAAATGGCCGAAGGACGAAGGGAATACGAATCGATCAACATCCCGACTGTACTAAGCCCACAACCAACCGTAATCATGACTTTTATATATTCCTGACTCAACGTTACAATCTAGGATTCCGCCGCGATATACCACAGGCTGAAAACGATACTATGCCAGCCAAACAGGAGTTTGTGCCGGTGACTAGCTTTATACATACCATTCAGGTAGAACGGCACGCCATGGCTTCGTTCTGATGACGATATGCGTGAAACGGATTATTATCAGAACACATATTTTGATAAGGACAATAAAGCGATTCGTAAGAGACAGTACTACTTATGTAGGAATCAAGAATACAATCGGCATAGCTCTACTCGAAGGATTCAATAAATATGCCAAAGCCGGATTGACCGCATTCGCTTCTTACAAAATCAGTAAATATACTCTTATGAATAAGGACGGACCATACCCGACAAATACAATGAAACGAGAAATATTCGCGGAGGAGAGTTATCCAAACGTGAAGGGAATATACTTCACTACCATGCCATCGGTGAAGTGGGACTTGCCGGAAAAGCAATCGGACAGTTCAATGTAAAAGGAGATATAGACCTTAACTTCCCGTTATGGAAAGATACCGTCAGCCTTATTGCCCGCGGTGAAGTCAGTAACCAACTTGCACCTTTCTATATGCGCCATTACCATTCCAAACATTTTTGGTGGGACGATGATATGGATAAGGAGTTTCGCACCCGCATTGAAGGTGAATTAAGTATAGCCAGCTGGGGGACCCGGCTAAGAGCGGGAGTAGAAAATATCAAGAACTACACGTACTTCAACCAACAAGCAACGCCGGAACAGAAAAGCGGAAGTATGCAGGTGTTGTCAGCTTGTCTTAATCAGGATTTCAAGGTGGGAATCTTTCATCTGGACAATGAAGTAATCTGGCAAAAGTCCAGCGACCAGGCCGTACTACCATTGCCGGAACTCTCGCTGTATCACAACTTCTATATGCAGTTCAAGTTAGCGAAGAAAGTATTGAGTGTGCAGTTGGGTGCCGACGTACGATATTTCAGTAAATACAATGCACCCGCTTATATGCCGGCTATCCAAAACTTCTATTTGCAACCGGAAAATGACAAAGTTGAGATAGGCGGCTATCCGATAGTGAATGTCTATGCTAACCTACACTTGAAACGTACCCGTTTTTATGTGATGATGTATCACGTCAACCAGGGAATGAGCAAACCCAATTATTTTCTGGCTCCTCATTACCCCATCAATCCACGTGTGCTGAAATTCGGTCTTTCATGGAACTTCTATGATTAACAAAATCTCTATGGCTTATGAATAACGCGCCCCAAATTGAGACTGGCCAGATATCTGTTGCCGGTAGTCATTATATTGGCACTCATTTCCACTTTCCGCTATTGCGGTAAGCAAGAAAAACCCTTCGGGGCACCCACGCGATTATGCCGCTATTGCCAAAGAAGGTATCTTGCGTGTAGCGACCGAATATAATTCGATCAGTTTTTACGTGGACGGTGACACTGTCTCCGGCTTCCATTATGAACTGATACAGGCCTTTGCCCGTGATAAAAGGGACTAAAAGCTGAAATCACTCCTGTCATGAGTTTTCGACGAACGGCTGGAAAGGATTGAGCGACGGACGTTACGACGTGATACCTTACGGAATACTGGCAACTAGTGAGCTAAAGGATTCACTGCTTCTCACCTCTCCCATTGTCCTCAACAAGCAAGTGCTCGTGCAACGGAAAGAAAACGGAGAAAACGACTCACTTTATATCCGTAACCAACTGGACTTGGCCCGGCGGACACTTCACGTAGTAAAAGGCTCACCTTCTATTCTGCGTATTCATAATCTGGGTAATGAAATCGGAGATACCATTTATATAAAAGAAATAGAAAAATACGGTTCCGAACAATTAATCTCAATGGTAGCTCATGGAGATATCGACTATGCCGTTTGTGACGAAAGCACTGCCGATTCCATCCCACAGATTGATATCAATACGGCTATCAGCTTTACCCAGTTCTATTCATGGGCAGTCAGCAAACAATCACCCGACTTTACTCGTAGTTTGAATGCATGGCGAAAGAATACCAGAAGATTGCTATGATAAAGGCTTATCATAGTACAGATCAGAAGAAAAACAATCAAAAACAGAATGTAAGATAGATATATTCATGTCTATTGAAATAAACTCCCAAAGACTTCGCTTTCGAATGTCGTATCTTTACAGAGTTAATGATAAAGTAGTTTCAATTAAACTACATGGGCAGTCATCCAGCCGGGAAAACCTCCCCCGCCCCGGCTTTTCCTTGCGCTTTGCCCGGTGGTTATGGTTCTTGCCGGAGGATCAGCGTTCTTACCGAAATAAGTATATTCCGCCTCAAAAGAAACAGAGCCTTTGTTCCGATAAAAAGAGCTTCTGTACAAAACAATGTCTGTTTTCCAACTGTCCCCGCTAAGTTAATAATCAATAAAGTTGCTCTTGACAAAAAATAGCTTTATCTTTGGGCTTTGTTAGAACAGACACAATAGGTATTACAATTATGAGTGAAAAGATAATTAAATGGGGCTTCATCGGTTGCGGCGAAGTCACCAAAACGAAAAGCGGTCCCGCTTTCCAAAAAGTAGAACATTCGGAAGTCGTAGCCGTGATGAGTCGTGACGGTGCGAAAGCGAAAGCGTATGCCAAAGAGAGAGGAATCAAGAAATGGTATGACGATGCACAGGAGCTGATAGATGATCCGGAAGTAAACGCTGTATACATTGCCACTCCTCCTTCTTCTCACGCTACGTATGCTATTATGGCAATGAAAGCGGGTAAGCCGGCATACATTGAAGAAGCCAATGGCAGTGACGTATGAAGAGTGTACCCGTATCAACCGTATTTCCAAGAAACGGGCATTCCTTGTTTCGTAGCATACTACCGACGTTATCTCCCGTACTTCCAAAAAGTAAAGGAACTAGTAGAGAACGGTACTATCGGCAACGTTATCAATGTACAGATACGGTTCGCACAGCCACCACGCGACCTGGACTATAACCGTGATAATCTTCCCTGGCGTGTACAAGCGGATATTGCCGGAGGCGGCTACTTCTACGACCTTGCCCCGCATCAGATAGATTTATTGCAGGATATGTTCGGTTGCATTCTCGAAGCAAGCGGTTACAAGAGTAACCGCGGAGGACTTTATCCCGCAGAAGATACCTTAAGTGCCTGTTTCCAATTCGACAACGGATTGGTAGGTAGCGGTTCCTGGTGCTTCGTAGCGCACGACTCGGCCCGCGAAGGATCGTATTGAAATCATCGGAGACAAGGGAATGATTTGCTTTTCTGTCTTTACCTACGAACCTATCGGACTGCATACCGAGACGCGGACGCGAAGAAATCTGTATCGGTAACCCGGAACACGTACAACAGCCTCTTATCCAAGCGGTGGTAGACCATTATTAGGTAAATCGGTTTTGCTCCTGCGACGGCGAAAGTGCAACGTTGACTAACTGGGTAATGGACAAGATCTTAGGTAAGCTATAATTCCCTAAAAAACAAAAAAAAGTTCCTTCTTTTTCCGGATTCTGCCGGTATTGTTAAAAAATTAATAGGGACATTCCATTGTATATTGTTAGTTTTTTCTATCTTTGTAGGAAGAAGCTGAAGAAGAAGTGAATACAAACTAACAATATTTTTTTGTGCCATGACTAAAGAAGCTTTAATGAGAAAAGCGATCGAGCTTTCAAAAGAAAATGTTGAAAATGGTGGAGGTCCTTTCGGTGCTGTGATTGCCACGAAAGATGGAGTGATTGTCGCTACCGGTGTAAACCGCGTCACTGCGTCTTGTGATCCTACTGCTCACGCCGAGGTAAGCGCCATACGTGCCGCAGCTGCCAAACTCGGAACATTTGATCTTAGCGGATACGAAATCTATACTTCCTGCGAACCTTGCCCCATGTGCCTGGGTGCTATTTATTGGGCACGCCTGGATAAGATGTACTACGGAAACAACAAAACTGACGCCAAAAATATCGGCTTTGACGATTCTTTTATCTACGACGAACTGCAACTGAAACCTGAAGACAGAAAGCTTCCCTCCGAAATCCTACTACCCAATGAAGCCCTTACCGCCTTCAAAGCCTGGGCAGCCAAAGAGGATAAAATAGAATATTAGATTTCTCTTCACTATTATTAACTATTAATTACCCTGCAAATGAAAAGAAAAAGCCTTCTAGTTTTTCTAACAGCAGCATGCCTGTTTGGTTGTCAACAGCAAGACAACCTGCAAGATCCCAGTAAAGGAGTGATCGACTTTTCTACTTCTATTGACCAAAGTATCAACTGCTGCTTACTCGTAACAGCAGTAGTCTGACACTTCCGTTAAAAAGCAATTTCGCTGCCGGGGATGTTATCTCCATGTCCGTTGCCGAGCAGGATTATCATCCGTTTGCCATAGGCATGGATAGCCAAACCTGGAACGAAGCAGGCACCGATTCGGAAACGGTTACTTTCTATGCTCATTACCCTGAATTGACCAACGAAGCTGCTACTACCAGATCATTGAGCAGCCGCTATCGGAAATCAAGGGTGGCTTAGAATATTTGTTCGGTACAGCCCAAGCCATACAAAGGTTCTAAGAATGTTGCTCTTAAAGTTCAAACGAATGACTGTACCCGTCATCTTACTTGACGAGGACGGCAGACCGTATAACGGTAAAGCAAGTATCAAACTGTTCTTGAAAACAGAGGTATTCAAGATCTTTTTAACGGAAAGGTTGAGTTGGACAAGAGCGCGGAAGCCGAGGATACATTGATATCCAAAAAGGTATCTGACGGAGAATTAACCAACTTAATCCCACAAGAAACGATCAAAGCTGGAGAAGTAATTGGAGAAGTTATCCATAGAGGAGAAAAACAAGAAATCATCGCAAGAGGAGGATGTTGAAGTAAGCCGGAACTCCGATTGTCGGTGAGGTTGTACGCAAACCGGAATCATTGACGAACAACTCCATATTCAGATAAGACTGAAGAATAAAAATGATACTAAATAAAAATCCCCGGAACCGCTGTAGACACTCAGCATTCCAGGGATTTTTTACACACAAAAGTTATTATTGAAATTGAAAACTGTCTTTTTAGGTTAGAAACGCATACCTAAAGTTAAAAGAACCACTTTACTTTGGTTGTTGTTCGTCACTTTCGTTCCAGAGGTAAATCTAAACTCATCAAAAGCATAGAATGTTTCTTTATAAGTATTATACATATATGCCATGTCTACATAGAAACTTTCACCACGATAGCCACAACCCAATGTATAATTATTAGTAGCACCCGGATTAGAAAATTCCGTATCAGTACGCATTGAATTTACAGGAAGATACTTAAAAGCATCTGATTTCAAAGGAGCAGTAATATGATTATATCCTAAACGGAATGCAAATTCCGGTGCTAACTTAAATTCAGCTCCAACACGAAGTGTATGAACTGCTTTCATCATTGCTTTAATGTCTTCTGTCTGACCTAATTCATATCCGTCCGGATCTTTCATTTTAGCTGAAGTACGGTCTGAATATTCATACTCAACTCCCAATGCTACAGAAGAACCGATGGTATATCCCATACTTGCATTAAACTTCCACGGAGGTAATTAACTTATATTCATATTCTCCTTCAGTATCATTTCCACGGGCATCATAAGGTTTGGTAATGCCACGTGTAGTCTCATTCAAATCAAAATTAATATAAGCAGTATTCCGTTCCTTCAAACTAAAGAAAGTCGGAGTATGTACAGCAGCACCAATACGGAATGAGGATGACTCAAAGGACGAAGAATAAAACCTAGTTTAAAATCAACTCCACTACCATCTACCCAAAAGTCATTTCCCAACGTATATCCTCCATGACCATTTCCGTCCTTATCAGTAAAGTCTTCATTATATTCACTAGTCCTGTCATAGTTTACACTATAAAGTCCTAATGTTGCTCCAACATAAAAACGATCATAAAAATTCAGCGCACCATTCAAATCAAAAGAATGGATACCTCCACTTTCTTTCGAACGATAAGACTGGCTCACAGCATCTCCTGCCTGAAAATAGGGTTCATATCCCTCAAAAGGAGGAACTGCATCTGGATTCTCTGGATCTACTTTCCCATAAACAGGATTCACTAAATGTGCATTATATCCCATAATACCCAACCAAGGCAATTCAGGATTCTGAAAAGCATCATCGCTCCTCAAAGCAGCTTCTGTGAACGGATCAAAGTCTCTGTACCATCCCCAGCCATAGTAAGGATAACCGCCCCAACCATAAGAGTTATAGCGCCAATCCCACCACAAGCGGTTGGTGAATGTAGGGAAAGCATATGCATATAATCCGTCGGTATACACGTTCCAATCCCAGGAATTCAA
>VOFE01001004.1_pt1 | contig 14000 bp, 22 predicted proteins | sample 5384071 | NCBI WGS metagenome assembly VOFE01 (sample SAMN12384724, study PRJNA508395) | human gut metagenome | isolation source: healthy gut D | host: Homo sapiens
CGGTGCAGTCCAGCTCAAACAGGCCACCAAAGCCGCCCAGACCGCCAATGCAGTGCTCGTTCATGGTGCGGGCCACATACTGCTTCATCAGTTCAACAGAGCGATAACCGGCGGTGATATCCACACCCGCAGCGGCGTAGCTTTCAGAATAGCTTTTTTCCATGGTCTTACTCTCCTAACTTTTTTCTCGTCCTTGGGACGGTCGTTCAGGTGGCGTTCGTGAATATCGGTGGAAAGCACCTCGTCCGGCCTTACAGCGTATTCGCCGGTAAAGCAGGCGGTGCAGAATCCGCATTTTGCGTTCTTTGTAAGCTGCACAACATGCTCAGTGGAAAGGTAACCCAGCGTATCGGCCCCGATCACTTCATTGATCTGCTCGACCGTGCGGCCCGTGGCGACCAGCAGCTTCTGGTCCGGGATATCAGTGCCGAAGTAGCAGGGGTACTTGAACGGCGGGGCCGACACCATAAAGTGCACCTCGGTGGCACCGGCATCCCGCAGCAGCTTGATGATGCGGGCAGATGTGGTGCCGCGCACGATGGAGTCATCCACCAGCACCACCCGCTTGCCCTTGACCGTGCTGGAAACGACGTTCAGCTTGATGCGCACGCTGTTCTCGCGCTGCTTCTGGCTGCCCTGAATGAAGGTGCGGCCGATGTATTTGTTTTTGATAAAGCCCACGCCGTAGGGAATGCCGCTCTCCTGCGAGTAGCCGAGCGCTGCATCCAGACCGGAATCCGGCACGCCGATGACTACATCGGCCTGCACCGGGTGTTCCTGTGCAAGGAACCGGCCTGCCTGCTTGCGGGCCTCGTGCACCGAGCTGCCCTCGATGATGCTGTCCGGGCGGGAGAAATAGATGAACTCGAACACGCACATCTGGGTGTCCGGGCGTCCGCAGTGATCCTTGATGCTGCGCAGCTCACCGGTTTTTGCGTCTGCCACCGATCTCGCCGGGCTCCACGTCCCGCAGCAGGGTGGCACCCACAGCGTCCAGGGCACAGCTCTCGCTGGCAAAGACATAGCCGCCGCCGGGCAGCGTGCCGATGCACAGGGGCCGGTAGCCGCGGGGGTCACGCACTGCAATGAGCTTGGTGGCCGACATGATCACCAGACTGTAGGCACCCTCCAGCACATCCATCGTCTTGCTGATGGCGGTCTCGATGCTGCCCATGCGCAGGCGGTTGCGGGTGATCAGGTAGCAGATCACCTCGGTATCGGAGGAGCCGTGGAAGATGGCACCCTCGTTTTCCAGCTGGCGGCGCAGTTCAATGGCATTGGTCAGGTTGCCGTTGTGGCACAGGGCCATGGTGCCGCGGCCGTGCCGGACTATCATGGGCTGTGCATTGGCCCGCACACGGCTGCCTGCCGTAGCGTAGCGCACGTGACCGGTAGCCATGTGCGCATTGGGGTTTGCCAGACTTGCCAGCACCGCCGGGGTGAACACCTCGTTCACAAGGCCGAGGTCGCGGTGGCCGTTGATCACGCCATCATCGTTCACGGCGATGCCGCAGCTCTCCTGACCACGGTGCTGCAGGGCATACAGAGCCGAGTAGGCCGCAGCGGCCACATCCTCGGTGCCGGCCCGGTCGTAGAGGCCAAAAACGCCGCATTCTTCGTGCAGCGGATATGCAAAATCAGACATTGGTTCTCCTTTACAGTTCGGCGATCTCCGCCTGCAGCTTTTTCCTCCTTGGCGGCGATCTGTACAGCCATGGCGGTGCGCTCTGCAGCCAGCTTTTCGGCCAGAGCGTCATCACTCAAAGCCAGAATTTCCGCTGCCAGCCATGCGGCGTTCTTGGCACCGTTCAGAGCCACCGTTGCCACCGGGATGCCGCTGGGCATCTGCACCGTGGCAAGCAGGGCATCCATGCCGTCCATGGCACCGCCCTTCATGGGAATGCCGATCACCGGCAGGGTGGTGTTGGCAGCAAGGCACCCGCCAGATGTGCTGCCATGCCTGCTGCGCACAGGATGACGCCGTAGCCGTTGGCACGGGCGCTCTTGGCAAACTCCGCTGCCCCGGCAGGGGTGCGGTGTGCCGAAAGGATGTGCGCCTCAAAAGGGATGTCCAGCGCTTTCAGCTGGGCACATGCGCCCTTTACCACCGGCCAGTCGCTGTCAGAGCCCATGATCACAGCCACTTTACGAACCATATCCAAACCTCTCTTTCTCAACCGACAAACAAAAAAGGCTGCGGTACACCCGTACCACGGCCTTTAATTCTGCGTATGCTCTCCCGACGCTTTGCACAAAGTTGCACGATGCCCCTGACATGCCACGAATGTTGTTTCGACCCATGAGACCCGGCAGCATCTTCATCATTGAAGTTCTCCTCCGCAGTTTTTGTGCTTGCGTTTTCAGGCGGCGGAAAAGCCCCTTTCTGCGGGCCTCCGTCCCTGTACTACATACAGTTTACGGCAAAAGAAACGCTTTGAAAAGGGCGTTTCCATAAATTCTACCTTGTGTTTTCATGCCGCCAAAAAACTTTCAAAAAGTTTTGTGCAGTTTCGACATTGTTTTTCTTTCTAAGTATGACTTATAGTTTAAGTATATTTTATGTAAATAGGATGCGTTAACTTTTTGTACAATAGACGGACTTTTTTAAAAAATAATTTTTGCTGTAATTGCCCGTGCAGCGCGGATGAGGTCCGCCGGGGCACAGCACACCTGCGTGCCGATGCGCCCGCCGGAGACATAGACCTTCTCCTGCGTCAGCACGCTCTCATCGAACACAGTCTTATACTGCTTTTTCATGCCTACCGGGCTGCAGCCACCGCGCACATAACCGGTGACCTTGTTGATATCGGCCACATGGATCATGGCCACGCTCTTTTCGCCCACGCTGCGGGCGGCTGCTTTCAGATCCAGCTCGGCTGCCACCGGAATGACAAACACAAAATAGTTTTTGCTATTGCCCTGCGTCACCAGCGTCTTATACACGCAGGCAGGGTCTTCGCCCATGCTGCCTGCCACATCCACACCGGCCACGGCAACGCCCTCTTCATGAGCGTACTCGTGGGCCGTATAGGGCACCTTCTCACGTTCCAGAATGCGCATGGCATTGGTTTTTGCTTCTTTTCCCATGTTGATATCCCCTTCTGATTGCATTGAACCCTCTCAGGCCGCTTCGCGTCCAGCTCCCCCAAAAGGGGGAGCTTATGCGCGGTAACTGGCAGATCCTCTTTCACCGTGAAGTAATGCCCCATGGCGGATACAAGCAGTAAAAGCATTTTTGCCGAAGTGATTGCTGGGAGAGCTGTCATTGCGCAGCAATGACTGAGAGGGTTCTTTTTTTTATTCTACCACTTTCTTCAAAAATTTCAAAAATTCTCTTGACTTCAGTTTCCTGAAGTGATATCATAGCGTCACACACTTCAGACCCCTGAAGTTTGACACTGCAAGCTGCGGCAAAGGAGCCGGTCTCCCTCGCCGTTTCACACGATAAGGCAAAGGAGACAAAACACTATGATCATCGTATTGAAACAGAACGCACCCTGAGGTACAGGTACGCGAGTTCTGCCACGAACTGCAGGATATGGGCCTGCAGATCAACGATTCCAAGGGCAGTGAGAGCCACATTCTGGGCCTGATCGGCGACACCAAGGCCGTGGCCGAAAGCTGAGTGCTGGCAAACCCGGTGGTGGAGACCTGCCGCCGCGTGACCGAGCCTTATAAAAGGCCAACCGCAAGTTCCATCCGGATGACAGCGTCATCGATGTGGACGGCGTAAAGATCGGCGGCGGAAACTTTGCGGTCATTGCCGGCCCCTGCAGCATTGAGAGCGAGGAGCAGATCACCTACTGCGCACAGCGTGTGAAGGCTGCGGGTGCTTCCCTGCTGCGCGGCGGCGCATTCAAGCCGCGCACCTCGCCGTACTCCTTTCAGGGTATGCGCAGCGAGGGCCTCGACCTGCTCAAGCTGGCCCGCCGTGCCACCGGTTCCCCCATCGTCACCGAGATCATGAACACCGAGCACCTGCCCCTGTTCGAGAATGTAGACCTCATTCAGGTGGGTGCCCGCAACATGCAGTACTTTGAGCTGCTCAAGGCCGTTGGCCGTCAGAAGAAGCCGGTTCTGCTCAAGCGCGGCCTGTCCTCTACGCTGGAAGAGTTCGTCATGAGCGCCGAGTACATCATGGCCGAGGGCAACGAGAACGTCATCCTCTGCGAGCGCGGTATCCGCACCTTTGAGACCAGTATGCGCAACACCCTCGACCTCGCCGGTGTGGTGATGCTGCACAAGATGACCCACTTGCCCGTTATTGTGGACCCCAGCCATGCCTGCGGCCACGCATGGATGGTGCCGGATCTGGCAAAGGCCGCTGTTGCTGCCGGTGCCGACGGCCTGATGATCGAGGTGCACAACAACCCCGCCAAGGCAAAGTGCGATGGTGCCCAGAGCTTGACCCCCGACCAGTTCGATGAGCTGATGCGTTCATCGGCAAAGAGGTGGAGTTCTTCGGCAAAAAGCTGAACTGATGATTTGAACTATCCTCTGCGGAATTATTATTTTGTGTTTGCAACGAGGAAGATCCTGCGGGATCTTCCTCGTTGCTTTTTTTTTTCACACTGCATCTTCCGGTTCTGCCCCTTTTCCTGAAAAAACAACCCCGAGGCGCTTGCGGTCACCCCCGGGGTTGTTACAAGAATGATCTACTTTTCAGGAGATCAGGCTCTTTTCCTTGGCCTTATCCCAGACAAGGCAGGTTTGGAGCTTGGTCACATAGCGATAGGGGCGGAACTCGTTTTCCTTCACATCGTCCATCAGACCCTGCTCTTCCATCCAGCTGGCAGCCTGCCGCAGATGAAGGTCGGCATCATCGATGTCGCTGAAGCTCTTCACCGTCTGCGGTTCCGGGCAGCCGGCCTTTTTTCCCAGATCAGGGTCGCCAGACCGGCGCGGTTGGAGGGCATGGGGACGCCGGGCATATTCAGCACGCGATAGATGCCGGTTCCGGTTTCGTAAATGCCCCACACGGCTGCACCGGTCAGCGCAACAGCCGCAATGCCGGCCACCACATCGCTGCTGCCGCCGCCGCTCGGGTTGTCGATGTCACCATTTCCACCCTGATACAGCGCTTCGACGGTCACGTTGCAGCCGGGCATTGTAAAGTGTTCGGTCTGATCATCGCCCAGCTTCAGCACACTGTGGTCATCACACACGGCGCTCCAGCCGAGGAACTCTGCGCCCTCCGGGATGTTTGCCGTCACGGTCACGGTGGTGCCTTTCGGCACAACGGTGGCAGTATCCAGCTCCTGCTCCCCGGCACCGAGGTCAGCGGTTGCCTTCGCATTTTCAGCGGTGACGATGTTGCCGTTGGCATCTGCCAGATAGCGGTATTCCACGCCATCATCGCCGCGCTTATAGCCGATGATGTAGCCGGAATTCTTGCTGAAGAGTTTCAGCTTGTTCTGATAGCTGAGATCCTCGTTGTCCGTTGTGATCTGACGGCCCCGCGCAGGGTCATCCACCCGGATCGTTGCCGTACCGGTAAAGGTCTTTTTGATGTTGATCGTCTGACCCTCACCCAGATGGATATTGCTTTGGGTGTTGTCCTCAAAGGTCGCCTGCTTCAAGGTCACTCCGGAGCTGCCAAGATCCTTCAGAAGGATGCCGTCTTTGCCGCCCTTGATGGTGCCGCCGTTGATCCACGTATCGCCGAAATTGCCGGTGCAGTCAATGACCGTGCCTTCCGCATTCGAGGTAGCCACCGTGCCGCCGTTCATGCGCAGGCTGCCGCGGTTTTGATGGTGCAGTCGGCATCCGAGGTAATGGTGCCGCCGTTGATCTCCACACGGCCCCAGCTGTTTTGGATGCAGCTGGCACCCTTAGACGCAAAGGTGCCTTCTGTTGTGGTGCCCTTGTTAATGGTCAGGTTTGCATAGCTGTTGACAAAGCAGCTTTTTGGTACCGGTGGTACTGAAGTTGCCGCCATTGACGACTACCGTAGAATTTGAAACCGAAAGCACTGCTTCTGTGGAAGTTGCTGTAACGTCATTCAACGTCACGCTGCCCCCGGACAAGCAAATATTGCAGGATAACCCGTAGAGTTGCTGAACGTATATCGGCCTCTATTCACAGTCACATTGCTGGAGCCACTAGCCACAATAAAGTAAGTACCTGTCTCCACTTCCGCATCATTTACAGTAAGCGCGCCTGAACCTATCATGAACGGATGAAAACTGCTTGCCTTAAACATACCATTTGAGACCGTTACATCTGCTGTCGGGTTGTATATATACATAAAGTGCTTTTTAGCTGTGCCATCAAATTCATGGCCGCCCATCTCAACGTTTACAACACCGGCGTTTTTTACATCGATGAAGGGATCCGCAGATGTAGGCTTTATATTTCCCTTAATGGTAATATTCACCGTCTCCGTTATATCGGTCAGATTGATCGTAATATTACCAGCGTAATTTCCCCGGGGATCGTAATTGCCGCCTTTATCGATGATAATGCTTTTCGTAGGAGTCAGCTCAATTGCTGCATTTTCCTGCGCAGTTACGCCATTTTCAGGCGTCCCCCCCAGAGCAAGTGCATTGACCGGAAGGACAGATGTCATCATGCATGCCGCAAGCACTGCACTGATGAACCGCATCTTCTGTTTTTTCATCCTCAAAACCTCTGCTTTCTGTTAAATTTCTGAGACTTATGTCTCGCATTTTTAGTATAGCACCTCTATTTTCTGCATACAATCTTCACCTGCACTGAAATTTGCCTTGTAATTTCTTCTAATTTTTGTTGCCTTTGCTCGAAATTCTCTGAAACTTTTCCCGGTAGTACCGGCCCCCCGGCATTCCATTTTTGCGTATTTGTGTTATACTATAGTGTATTTGCAATCCACCCTGAAATGAGGTTTTTTATGAAAGCACATATCGCACGCAACCAGAACGCCGGTGTCCCGCTGGTTCTGGGCTGGAATCTTTCCCCCGCCGACCGCGGCAAGCTGGAAGGCATGGCTCCTGCTTTTGGCATGAAGGTGCTGCTCGTCTCCCCCTGCCGATGCGGGCAAGACCGTGGCACAGCTGCTGGGCGAGGTGGAGACCAAGGCCGCCCGCACGCTGGTGCTGGAACCGGGTGCCTACCCGCCGGCAGTGGTTCTGGCCAACTTCAAGGAGAAGGATGTGGACACCCTGCTGGATCTGATGAAGCAGGCACAGGTCACCATTCCGCTCAAGGCCGTTGTGACTCCCTCCAACCGCAGCTGGGTGTTCGGCGATCTGCTGGCCCACCTGCAGGAGGAGCACGCCGCCTTTACCGCCGCAAAGGAGAACCACACCGTATGAAGACCCGCGCAAACCGTTTGGTCAGCATGCTGCTGGCCGGTGCGCTCTGCCTGAGCCTGCTGGCCGCTTGTGCCCCACAAAAAGAAGGAGCTGACCCGCTACTCCACCATTTTTTACGATGTGTTCGACACCTGTAACGCAGGTGATCGCCTACTGTGAGAGCGAAGAGGTGTTCAAGACCCAGATGGACGCTCTGCACGCAGACCTTATTACCTATAACCAGCTGTATGATATCTACAACGATTACCCCGGCGTGACCAACGTCAAGACCATCAACGACAATGCCGGCAAGGCCCCCGTGGAGGTGGATGACCGCATCCTTTCCATGCTGGAGCTGGCCGACCAGATGTACGCCACCACCAACGGCAAGCTGAACATCGCCATGGGCAGCGTGCTGAATATCTGGCACAATTACCGCGAAGCTGCCGAAGCCGCCGAGACGGATGCCGACAACAAGCTGCCCACCATGGAAGAGCTGGAAGCAGCCGCCCAGCACTGTGATATCAACAATGTCATCATCGACGAGGACGCCAAGACCGTCTATCTGGCCGACCCGGACATGCGGCTGGACGTGGGCAGCGTGGGCAAGGGCTATGCCGTGGAAATGGCATGTCAGGCAGCCGAAGCCCGCGGCCTGACCAGCTCTGCCCTGTTGAACGTGGGTGGCAATGTGCGCGCCATTGGGTAAAACCGGACGGCAGCCAGTGGACCGGCGGCGTGGAAAACCCGTGGAGCTCTTCGGATGTATACACCCGGATTCCATGCTGGACGGTGCCATCAACATGAGCGATATGGCCCTTGTGACCAGCGGCGACTACCAGCGCTACTACGTGGTGGACGGTCAGCGCTATCACCACCTGATCGACCCGGACACCCTGTTCCCTTCCACCTACTTCAATGGCGTGACCGTGCTGTGCAGCGACTCCGGTCTGGCCGACTGCCTGACCACCGGCCTGTTCTGCCAGCCGCTGGAGGACGGGATGAAGATCGTGGAAAGTCTGGACGGCGTGGAAGCCATGTGGTGCACACCGGATCATCAGGTCATCACCTCTTCCGGCTGGGATTCCCATTTGAAAAAGTAACCCTTAAAACGGCAAAAGGCCGACGCAGTGCTGCGTCGGCCTGTTTTTGCTGTTTTATCAGATGGTCACAGCAGCGCAATGCCTGCGGGCGGCTCAGCTTGCCCTTGATCAGAGCGGGCAGGGTGAGCAGCAGCATCACGGCAAACATCACCGGGAACTCCAGCACCAGCGATGCGTTGTGTCCGAACAGCATGGAGTTCTGCGGGATGGTAAAGGGTGCCAGCGTGACAGACACGCCGCTGACCAGCACCAGATTGAACACGTTTGCACCAATGACATTGCCCAGCGAAAGTGCACCGTGGCCCTTTGCCAGCGAGGTGATGGCCGTGACCAGCTCGGGCAGCGAGGTGCCCAGGGCCACGAAGGTCAGTGCAATAACGGACTCGGGCACGCCCAGTGCCTGTGCGATCAGGGTGCCGTTATCCACCAGCAGGTTGGCACCCACGGCAATGAGCACCGCGCCCACGGCCAGCAGACCCAGCTCCTTGGCAAAGGATGCATTTTCTTCCGGTTCTTCCTCTTCTTCCGGGGCGGGGGCATTCTTCATGGCCATCACGTTGCAGATGATATACGCTGCGAACATGGCCAGAAGAATCAGGCCCACCGGGCGGGGAGAAGTAGCCGGTGGTGTAGGCCACACCGGCATAGAAGGCCGCTGCCACAAAGAAAAACAGCACCGGCGTGCGCAGGCTCTTGGGGTCTACCTTGCCCGGCTTTACCGCAATGGTGAGGGCCGCAATGAGCGATGCATTGCAGATGACCGAACCGATGGCGTTGCCATAGGCGATCTCGCCGTGGCCGCTGACGGCGGAGGTGGCAGACACCATCACCTCCGGCAGGGTGGTGCCGATGGAGACCACCGTGGCGCCGATGAGAATTTCCGGCACATGGAACCGGTGGGCCAGCCCCGTGGCCCCGTCCACGAACCAGTCGCCGCCCTTGATGAGGCACAGCAGGCCCACGATGAACAGCAAAACAGGAATGAGCATAGTTTTCTCCTTTTGTTTTTGGCAGAGCAGCAATAAAAAGAGACCTTTATTACATCCTGCCCAGAAACGGGAAAGTGTAATAAAAGTCTCAAGCTTCCGGTGACACATATTATACCGGTTTTTGCACCAAAGTGCAAGAGGAACGTTGAAATTTCATCCAGCCTTGGCCACTTTCTTCGCGTTGGGATAGATGCGCTCCATGCGGGCATCGTCAAAATGCGCGTCCAGCAGCGTATCGATGCTGCTTTTGGGCGCTTCACCGCTGGTGCGGGCATCGTACCGGGCCAGCGCCAGCGCACTGGTGAGCATGTTCACCGCCATGAACACTGCCAGCAGGACGGTCATCCATGGGCGGACGCGGCTGCGCACCTTCTCCATGCCTCTGATCACCAGCGGATAGCCGTAGCGCATCCATACCACCGCCGCAATGCCCCAGAAAAAGCAGTACAGCAGGTTGATGCGCCTGCCGAGATTGAACTTGAACTTGCTGTAGTCCCAGAACACGGTGCCGAACAGCAGCTCGGTGACGGCGCTGCACACGTATTCGTACACACCGCCCATGACGGTGCCGAAGGCGAACAGGTAGCGGTCGCTCCGGTCCTTTTCCTGACGCAGCAGCACCGTTGCCAGCACCAGCGCCAGACCCCACACCACGCTGAACGGACCCCAGACCAGGCTGGAACGGCTCATCCAGACCCCGGCGGTCACGCGGCAGAACACCGTCTCCACCATGTCGCCCAGAAATGCACCGATCACGAACAGCCACAGCAGGTCGGACACGCTGAGGAAGTTCTTTTCCCCCTTCCGGAGCGCAGTCTGCTCCTGCCGGGCCGCAGCCGGGTAAGCATACTGGATGCGTTTTTCAATGTAAAGTGCGATCCTGCGGCGCAGCGTATCCGACCGCTCCCCCCAGTCTCTGGTTGAGCTGCTCCAGCACCGGGTGACGGGCCGCATACTGCTGCACCAGCACCGCCGAACCGATCTGGTCCAGCACCGCCACCGTCAGCGAGACCCATACTGCCGGGCGGCAGAGACACTGGGGATATGCGCACACAGCCGCAGCAGCACATCATTGCCCCACAGCACACTTGCCGTGCCCAGTGCACCCCACAGCAGCGAATACTGCAGGCACACATAGCCGTTCAGATTGAATTTTTGCCGGAATAGTCCCACCACTTGCGGCGGTGCAGGCGTTCCAGCAGCTTGGCGGTGATCCATTCCATCACCGTTGCCGCCATCACAGCCCAGAAAAAGAACAGGTAGACCGGCTCGGTGCGCAGGTCGCCGAAACTCACGGCCAGCAGCACGCCGGTGTAAACCGTAGATAAAGCAGAACGGGCCGGCCGCCACGCCTCGGTTGGCAAACCTTCCGCCCCGGATGGTCGCGACTACCGTCTCAGCCACCCAGCCCAGAAACGAATAGACCAGATAAATAACACTCAGAGTAAAAAAGTTCATTCATAAGGTTCCTTTTCGCTTCCAGTTTTTTCTTATGCATTGATTGTACCCGTTCGTGCAGAAATTTTGTCAGCTCTGCGACGCGGCAGGCTCTCCGGGCATCTCTGAAAAGACGAAGATCCAGCCTGTTGTTTGTTTTCAGATACATCTTAAAAAGCGGGCCCTTGCCATCCCGAAGGCAGCTGGGGCCGAATTTACAGAGCGGAATCACAGCTGGCTCTTATACAGCTCCACGATCTCCTCCACACTGGTGTCGCGGGGATTGCCCGGGCGGCAGGCATCCGCAAAAGCGGACTCCGCCAGGAACTGGATGTCCTCTTCTTTCAGGATGCCGTGCAGGTTTGCGGGGATGCCCACATCCGCACTCAGCTGCTTGACCGCGGCGATGGTGGCATCAGCGGCTGCCTGCGCGTCGTTCATCTCGTCAATGCCCCTTGACGCCCATGGCCTTGCCGACCGCGCGGTAGCGCTCACCGGCAACGCTCTTGTTGTACTCCAGACCGACCGGCAGCAGGATCGCGCAGGCAACGCCGTGCGGGGTGTCGTACAGAGCAGACAAACCGTGTGCCATGCTGTGAACAATGCCCAGGCCCACATTGGAGAAACCCATGCCGGCGATGTACTGACCCAGTGCCATGCCTTCGCGCCCTTCCGGGGTGTTCTGCACAGCGCCGCGCAGGTTCTCGGAGATCAGCTTGATGGCTTCCAGGTGGAACATATCAGAGATGGTGCAATGGCCCTTGGTGATGTAGCCTTCGATGGCATGGGTCAGTGCGTCCATGCCGGTAGAGGCGGTCAGACCCTTTGGCATGCTGGACATCATATCGGGGTCAACGACAGCGATTTCAGGAATATCGTTGGTATCCACGCAGACGAACTTGCGCTTCTTCTCTACATCGGTGATGACATAATTGATGGTAACTTCGGCAGCGGTACCGGCGGTGGTGGGTACGGCAATGGTAAACACAGCGTGCTTTTTGGTGGGGGCAACGCCTTCCAGGCTGCGGACATCCGCAAATTCGGGGTTGTTGATGATGATGCCGATGGCCTTTGCAGTGTCCATGGAGGATCCGCCGCCGATGGTCACGATGCAGTCCGCCTCCGGCTGCCTTGAAGGCCGCAACGCCGTCCTGCACGTTCTGGATGGTGGGGTTGGGCTTGATTTCGCTGTAGACGCTGTAAGCGAAGCCCGCCACGTCCAGCAGGTCGGTGACCTTCTTCGTGACGCCGAACTTGATCAGATCGGGGTCAGAGCAGACGAACGCCTTGTAACCGCGGGCGGTCAGTTCGGGCACAATGTTCTCGGGCGGGCATCTGGATTCGGTACGTGATCTGGCCGCAGCCGCCGGGGTGAACCGAACACGATGCAGCGGGCCCTTGCCCAGCTGGAGACGGAAGGGCTGGTGCGCACCGAACGCACCGCAGGCCGCTATGTTACGGAGGATACTGCATTGATCGAACAGCTTCGTTCTGACACCGCCCGGACGCTGGCGTCAGATTTTCTGGAAAAAGATGCGCGGCATCGGCTACAGTCCCGCACAGGCGGCCGCGCTTTTGGAACACTGGGACGCAAAGGAGAACCGCAATGAGTGAGCTTTTGAGCTGTGAAGCACTGACCAAGTGCTACCAGAAGGATAAGACCGCACTGGAAAATGTAGACCTGCACATCGGCTTTGGCCGCATCGTGGGGCTGCTCGGCCCCAACGGCAGCGGCAAGACCACCCTCATCAAGCTGGCCAACGGCCTGCTGCAGCCCACGTCCGGCAGCATCAAGGTAGCCGGCATGGCCCCCGGCCCGGACCCAAGGCTCTCGTTTCCTACCTGCCGGACGCCGACTGGCTGCCGGACTGGATGCGTGTGGAGCAGCTGGTGGAAATGTTCCGCGAATTCTATGCCGATTTTGACCCCGCTAAGGCGAACGAAATGCTGGCCCGGCTGGAACTGGAACCGAAGGCACGGCTCAAAACCCTGTCCAAGGGCAGCAAGGAAAAGGTGCAGCTGATCCTTGCCATGAGCCGCGCCGCAAAGCTCTACCTGCTGGATGAGCCCATTGGCGGCGTGGACCCTGCCGCCCGGGACTATATCCTGAGCACCATCCTGAACAACTACAGCCGGGATGCGACCGTCATTCTTTCCACCCACCTCATCGGCGATATCGAGCCCATTCTGGACGAAGCCGTCTTTTGAAGGATGGCCGGGTGTTCGCCCACCGCAATGCCGAAGAGCTGCGCGAGACCGAGGGCATGAGCGTGGATGCATATTTCCGGGAGGGATACAAATGCTGAAATTGCTGTTAAATATGAATTCAAGGCCACCGGCCGCGCCTACGGCGGGCTGTATCTGGCCCTTGTTGCGCTGGCAGTGCTGAGCGGCTTTTCCCTGCGCAGCTCTTCCAAGGACAACTTTGCATCTCTGCTACTGTTCGCCTACATAATCGTAGCCGTTGCGGTGGCAGTGGTGTCCGTGATGACCATTGTGACCCGCTTCACCCGCAATCTGCTGGGCCGCGAAGGCTACCTGATGCACACCCTGCCGGTGACGGAAAGCCAGCTCATCCTTTCCAAGCTGATCTCCAGCGTGGTTTGGATGCTTTGCAGCAGCATCGTGGGCATTTTCTCCTTTGCGGTGATGCTGCTGGCTCTGTCTCTGAACAGCGCGGCCCTGCAGCAGCTGCCGGAGCTGTGGCAGAAAGTGGTAGAGATCTTCCGCATGACCGGCAGCTCCGGGTGGCTCTGGCTGATCTTTGAAACGCTGAACGGGCTGGTGGCACTGGTGTCCAGCATCCTGTGCATCTATGCCGCTTGCATGATCGGCCACCAGTTCAAAAAGCACATGGTCCCGGCCGGTATTCTGGCATTTTTCCTGCTGTCCTTCCTGCAGAACTGGCTGACCGAAGGTGTCAGCAGTGCCGACATGCTGCAGGCTGTTTCTTATCCCACCCTTGGCGGTGTAGATGTTTCCATCGCTGCGCCCAGTGCGTTCACCACCCTGTTCGGGCTGGCGGTCAGCATCGCCTTTGCCGCAGGATACTTTCTGCTGACCCGCTGGCTGATGGAGCATAAGCTGAATCTGGAATGATCTTAATGTCCTCCGCTTTCGTTCTGGGCATTTTCAGCGAAACTATTTCTTAATTGCAATTTGTAAAAGGCTGAACCATAAACTTCATCTGATACAAAAAA
>VOFE01001220.1_pt1 | contig 14000 bp, 20 predicted proteins | sample 5384071 | NCBI WGS metagenome assembly VOFE01 (sample SAMN12384724, study PRJNA508395) | human gut metagenome | isolation source: healthy gut D | host: Homo sapiens
ATCGTAACATTCTCTTTCGATCAGAGCGATGTACACAACGGAAAATACTACAACAATGACAAAAACTCTGACAATCACAGTAGACGAGCGTAATCTTTGATGAAAAGCTACCAGCCACGGTTACAGGTCTACAGCAGGCGGCGGATACAGCATCAGCGATGGTCTCACAACGGAGAGATCCATACAGCTACTGTAACCTTTCAGCGGTGACAGTGATTACACTGTAACTTATGACTGCTTCGACCTGGCAGGCAACAAGTCCAATACTGAGAAACTGGATGAGTTCACTGTTGATAAGACAAAACCCGTGATCCAGGTTTCTGATACAACAGCGCATTGAACAACAACCATTACAAAGAAGCAAGAACAGCAACATCACCATCACCGAGCATAATCTCTCAATCCTGGTGAAGTGACAGTTACAACAACAGCACAGCTGGATGGTGCAGCAGCTCCCGCACCGGGCGTAAGCGGATGGTCAGGATCCGGGGATACACATGTGGCACTGTCCTTACTTGCAGATGCAGATTATACATTTACCATCAGTGCAAATGGCAGACCCGGCAAGCAATATCCGATCCATATGCAACAGAAAGTTTTACCGTTGACCATGACAAAACTAACAGTAGAGATACTAATAATGAAGATCGTTCCGCAACAGAGAAGTAGAAGTTCTTCTTGTTATCACACTGAACGATATCTATTATAAGACAGTTGTGCACCTGACCGGAGCCAACAAGGGAGAAGTAGATACCACAGGTATGTACACACTTCCACAGCAAGCAATAAAGATCAGACATTACTTTCTACAACTTCAAAGAAAATATGGATGATATCTATACTTCTGACTGCTGAGATCAACTGACAAAGCAGGAAATCATAGCACATCCAAGATCTTTTCTGTAAAACCGTGATCGGTTCTACTTATCTGTATGACGATTATACAGAAGAACTGATCAAGAATGGTTACACCAACGATCCGAAGAATCTGGTAGTATCCGAGATCAACGTGATACCCTGACCTTCTGGGGAACTGATGGTATCCGAGAACGGAACACAGAAGACTCTGGAACAGAACAAAGACTTTGAAGTAAGTGAGTCCAAGCTTGATAAGCTGGAAAGAATACAAGTACACCATCAACGCATCAACTCGAAAATGAAGGAGACTATTCAAAGACCGTGCAATAACGTAACAATAACACAGCTAAGTCGAAGACATCCCTCTTTGCAGTGGATAAGACTACGGTTATCTCCAACATCGGACGGTAACATAGAAATAAGAAGTCCAGATGATAACATGGCTCTGGATAAAGTTGAGTACGTAGACGATGAGCTGGAACAGACCTTCGATGCAGACGAAGTATCTGCAAGTGGGTTCTCTGGAACTGGTGTGGATTCTTCCAACACATCTGAATATTATCATTCGAAAAGCTATGACAAAGCAAACAACAAAATCAACAAATCGCAAGCGTAGACGTCCTGGTATCTGCAAATACATGGTCAGTACAGTTCTACAACAAAACCGGCATTCTACGGTACGATTGGGCGGTGTGGCAGCAGCGGCAGCTGCAGTAGCCGCAGGCGTACACTTCAGTGGCGCAGCCGCAGGAAACAGCAGCCGTAGCAGGAAAAACAGCTACAGGCGCGTTGCTCTTCACTTGCAAGAAAAGAAAAAGATGAAGGGTAAATAAGAGAAAATCAACTGCGAAGAAACTGAGCAGTTATCGATAATCTCTATAAAGTGTTTATTTTCTGACCGGATGTGTTCAGTACCTTCCGGTCACAGACCAAAATGCATTGCACATAAAAAATATTGCTTTTGTAATTGACATTTCCATAGAAAAAGAGGTATCTTTGAGAAAGATAATAATAAAACTATTTTATTAAGTTTCAAAAACTCATATATGGAGGGCATTTCCACATGGAAGGTAAGATGAAAGTAGCAGTGATGAACGGTATCGGCAAGATGGGATTTACGGAGCGTGGTTATCTCGACGCCGAAGGATGATGAAGTTCTGGTAAAGCTGGATTATGTAGGAATCTGTGGATCGGATCTGCATTATTACGAGAGCGGAGCAATCGGAGATTATGTAGTAGAACCGCCATTTGTACTCGGTCATGAGCCGGGAGGCGTTGTTGTGGAAGTGGGAAAAGATGTCAAACACCTGAAAGTCGGTGATAAAGTAGCTCTGGAGCCGGGAAAACTTGCGGACACTGCGAATTCTGCAAACAGGGCAAATACAACCTCTGTCCGGATGTTGTATTCTTTGCAACACCACCGGTTGATGGAGTATTTCAGGAGTATGTAGCACATGAGGCAGATCTCTGTTTCAAACTGCCAGATAATGTAAGCACATTGGAAGGAGCTTTGATCGAACCTCTGGCTGTTGGTTTCCATGCAGCGATCCAGGGAGATGCACATCTTGGACAGAAAGCAGTTGTTATGGGAGCCGGATGTATCGGTCTTGTGTCTATGATGGCACTGAAAGCCCGTGGAGTATCTGAGGTTTATGTGGTAGATATCATGGAAAAACGTCTGAAAAAGCCCTGAACTGGGAGCAACCGGAGTGATCAACGGCGCAAAAGAGGATGTGATCGCCAAAGCACAGGAACTGACCGGCGGGTAGCCGGTATGGACCTGATCATCGAGACCGCCGGTACAGAGATCACCACCAGACAGGCGATCCATATGGCGAAGAAGGGTTCCACGATCGTTCTGGTCGGCTACAGCAAGAGCGGCGAGATGACCCTGCCGATGAGTCTGGTTCTCGACAAGGAACTGACTTTCAAAACGGTTTTCCGTTACCGCCATATCTATCCGATCGCAATCGATGCGGTAGCTTCCGGAAAAGTAAACGTAAAAGGAATCGTTACTAATATTTACGATCTGGATGATGTACAGCGGGCGATGGATGAGAGTGTGCATAATAAGGCAGACATTGTAAAAGGTGTGATTAAGATTCATCCATAAGAGTTGAAAGACTCGTAAAAGCAAAAAAGAGTATACAGGTGTCAGGCATTTCTTTCGCAAGAACTTTGTAAGAGTGCCTGGCACTTTAAAATAAAAAAGTCGGAATTGACCTATAAATCAGCCGAAATCCTATCTGGAAAATCTCTTGTTTTTGAGTAAAATAAAAGTAGTGGGCGGCGATTGCGCCGCAGGGAAAATAGTTACTGGTCACAGAGTGAACAGTAACGAAAATAACAGGCATGGCGGTCGCCGGAGAGTGCGGCGGGATGGCCGGAAAAGAGGTTTGAGATGAAAAATGGACAAGAGTCATGTATCAGCCAAATCTTCCCGGAAGCAGGCAGATATGTAACAGCAAGCAAAGAAACATATTGCATTATCCCTGGAGGCAGCAACAGAGGGTATGGTGCTTTTGAAAATGAGAACAATATCCTGCCGTTAAAGAACGGTTCCAGGATCACACTGTTCGGACGCGGAAGTTTTGACTATGTCAAAGGTGGCGGCGGGAAGCGGTGATGTAACCGTATCTTACATCCGGTAAACTGGTTGATACCTACGCAGCAACCCTAGAGGATTATCCATCCACCGAGAACTTCCATAAATCCGTTTATTACGTGGATTACAACGAGGATATCTACGTTGGTTACCGTTATTTCGAGACGATTCCGGGCGCAGCGGAGAAGGTCAATTATCCGTTCGGCTTCGGTCTTTCCTACACCAGCTTTGAGACAGAAGTTCTGGGGGCAGAAGAGAAGGATGGAAAGATTGTTGTAAAAGCAGCTGTTACCAACACCGGAAAATGTGCCGGAAAAGAAGTTGTACAGCTCTACTATGGCGCACCGCAGGGCAAGCTTGGCAAAGCCGGCCAAAGAGCTCGGCGCTTACCGGAAAACAAGACTGCTGCAGCCAGGCGAGACACAGAGAGTCGTTCTTTCCTTTACAGTGGAAGATATGGCATCTTTTGATGACCTTGGAAAGGTTGCAAAATCTGCCTATGTTCTTGAGGCAGGAAGCTACGTCTTCTACGTTGGAAACAATGTAAGAGATGCGAAGAAACTGGACTTCACCTACGATCTGGCAGAGGCAAAAGTGACTGCACAGTACACCAGCCTTGCCGCTCCGCATAAGCTGGAAAACGTCTCCTTGCGGATGGAACCTACGAAGCGCTTCCGACCGATAAGATACCCTGTCGAGGAAGAAGGACTGGAGCGTCAGGATAAGCTGACTCTGGAAGGCTTCCTCCCGGCAGTCAAAGCACAGGAGAGAAAGAGCTTTGGCGAGCTTATGGAAGCAGCAAAGACGAATCCGAACCTGATGAATGTGGTCGAAGGAAAAGAAACGCTCGACGAGTTTGTAGATAAGCTTCCGACAGAAGCACTCATTCATCTGCTCGGCGGTCAGCCGAACACAGGAGTTGCCAACACGTTTGGCATGGGAAATCTGCCTGAGTACGGCATCCCGAATATCATGACCGCAGACGGACCGGCAGGCCTTCGCATTCAGCCGCAGTGTGGCGTCAACACGACCGCATTGGCCGTGTGCAACATTGCTTGCCTGCACCTGGGATCCGGAGCTGATCGAAGAGATCGGTAAAGCCGGCGGAGAGGAAGTCAAAGAAAACAACATCGGCATCTGGCTGACCCCGGCTGTCAACATTCACAGAAGAAAACAGAACGTGTAAGAGGGGTAACAAACGATGAACAGAAAGATAGAAAATCCTTTCCTCTATGTAGAAGTCAGTGACCGCGGAGCAGAATTGATGCGGATTATGAGAAAGGACACCGGTGCGGAGATTCTCTGGAATGGGGATCCGGCTTTCTGGAGCTACCGGTCTCGATTCTTTTTCCGAATGTGGGAAGTACCTGGCAGAAAAAATGAAGATCAACGGAAAGGAATATCAGACCCGCCAGCATGGATTTGCCAGAGAAAAAAGAATTCACCTGTGTGGAAGAAAGTACTGAAAAAACTTCGCTACCGGTTAATGTCTGACGAAGAGACAAGAAAGTACTATCCATTTGATTTTGTATTATGGATCACCTATGAACTGAGAGAAAAGAGGTTCTCGTCAGCTGGGAAGTGGAAACCGATCCGGGGAAGTCATGAGTTTTACGATTGGCGGACATCCGGGCTTCCGTTTTGAAAAAAGAAGGAGAACAGAAAGAAGACTACGAACTATATTTTTCCGGAAAATACAGAGTTTACCGCTACAGCAGTCGATCTGGTCAACGGTACCGGAAAACCGGATCAGAAATACCGGGTGAAACTGACAGATCATACGCTGGTGTTAAGTGACCAGCTGTTTGATGTGGACACGCTGGTAGTTGACGATGCACAGATCCGGGAAGTATGGCTCAGAAGAAAAGCCACCGGGCAGTCTTTATGCGGGAGTCCGTTGTATCGATGAATTTTGCAGTTTTGGAATCTGGTCCCTTCCGAAAGGACCGTATGTCTGTCTGGAACCCTGGGCGGGAAGATGTGATGATGAAGGGTTTTGTGAAGATATTTCAAAAAGCCGGGAATCAACCGGGCGAAGCCGGGAGAATGCTGGAAAAAGCAGTATGCGATTCTGATCGGATAGAACAGAGTATCTTAAGAGGTGTATTTACAACAGGGGAAAAGAGTGTCAGATGTAAGAATCCGGCACTTTTCTGTTATCTGCAGAAGAAAAATAGCAGAGGATAAATTTTATAATTATAGAAATTACAGGGAGGTTTTTGCATGGGAAGAGCAATTTATGTGAGCAGTATAAACGGAGATGATGCAAACAGTGGTATGCACCGGAGAAAGCATTCCGCAGTCTGAAAGGTAAACCAGATGGAGATCCAGCCGGGCGATCAGATCCTTCTGGAGCGGGGATCAGTATTTATCGGAGAGTACCTGCACCTGTATGCAGGTGGAACAAAGGAGGCTCCGGTTGTTGTAGATGCGTACGGGGAGGGTGGTCTTCCACGGATCGAGACGGACGGAAACGGATCTGGTATCAGAACTATGGCGGACATCTGGACAATGTAGTACATACCTGGAAAGGCTATCTGTCCTCAGCGGTTCTTTTATACGATGCAGAATACATTTCCATCCGGAATCTGGAAATTACAAACAACCCATGCGTCAAAAAATGAGCGCCTGAACCAGGCAGACCGTATGAACCGCACCGGTGTATCCGTGATTGCGAAGAATCACGGACGCTCCATGAGATCGAACTCGATCATCTGTATATCCATGATGTAGAGGAAATATCTACGACAAACATCTGAACAATGGCGGTATCTACATGTCAGTCTCCCGTCCGGATGACGAAGAAAAGACCGGAATCGCCCGTTATGACGGTATCCATATCCACCACTGTAAAGTTGAGAACTGCCGCAGATGGGGAATCGCCGCAGGCTACACGTACCAGCATGACAAATTTACCACACTGGAACTGCCCGATGAAGTGGTGAAAACCTACGGCTCCACCAATGTTGTGGATTGAACACAACTTTGTCAAAGATATCGGCGAGAGACGGCATCACACCGATGTACTGCTTTGAACCGCTGATCCAGTACAATGTGTCTGAAAATATCGCTGTGGACATCCACCCGGATCAACGAAGAAGGAAACCGTGGCGGTATGACCGCAGCCGCCATCTGGCCATGGAAATGCAAAAACAGCGTTGTTCCAGTACAACGAAGTCTACAACACTGTCTATAATCAGGATGGTCAGGCGTGGGATGCCGACTCCGGTGACGGAACGATCTACCAGTACAACTATAGCCGCAACAATGGCGGTGGCTGTGTGATGTTTTGTGAGGGCGAGAGCGTCAACAACATCTTCCGCTACAACATCAGTCAGAATGACGGAACAGGCATCCTGACCCCGGTACGAAACGTGGACGCGAAAATCTATGGCAACATCTTCTATATAAAAGAAGGCGTGGACTTTATCCGTCATCGGATCTGGGGCGATACAATGATCGAAGGCGGCGGAATCGAAGTCACCGACAACATTATCATCTACGCCGGAAACGCCCCCCAAAGAAGAGTCCTGGACCTACAACAGCCCCAAGGCATATTATCAGAGTAATACATATGTAAACTATCAGAATACCCCGGAAGGGTGATCCGGCTCCAATCATGCTCTCCGCTGCCACCGACATCCTGACAGCTCCGGGCATCGCCATGACTTATGTTAATGCCTAGTATTTTTGGAGAGAATCTTATTGGATGATTTCTTTGGAGAACCATTTGGAGGATATGATTACAGTGAATCCACTTATGACAACGGATGTAAAAAGATACCGATAAAGGCTATGAAGTAACGATGAACATGCCTGGATTAAAAAAAAGAAGATGAGGGAGAAGTCAAAGACGGCTACCTGATCATTAGTCCGCATCGACAAACAGAACAAAGAAAGAGAAAAAACAAAGACGGCAAGTACATCCGCAAAGAGAGATACAGTGGAACCTGTCAGAGAAGCTTTTATGTAGGAGAAGATATCACCCAGGAAGACATCAAAGCAAAATTTGAAGATGGTGTCCTGAAACTGGAGATTCGAAAAAAGAAGCAAAACCGGAAGTAAAAGAAGCAAAATACATCTCTATTGCATAAAAGAGCAGTGAGATGAAAATTGAGACAAAACACGTATTACGAGTTTTATCCATTCATGCGGCAGGGCGGCCGGGCGTCTGCCGGATAAATAAACTGTGCGCTCATTACTGTGAAATCGAGTGAACAGAAAAGGAAAATAACAGGGTTTTAAAACCCGTTCACTATAGAGATTACCACAGAGGGACAGGACAAACTTTATATCCGGAGTCTCTTTTTATATATACAGGCAGCAAGCCGAATGTACAGGATGTAACAAGTTCCCCAAAGGAGGTGGAACAAGTGGAAAATAAAAAGAGATTACTATGAAGTGCTTGGCGTAAGCAAAGAGGCAGACAGTTCGGCAATAAAAAAAGCATACCGGAAACTGGCGAAAAATATCATCCGACACCAACGCCGGTAATGCAGAGGCAGAAAAACGATTCAAAGAAATCTCGGAAGCCTATGCAGTACTGGGAGATGAGGAAAAGAAAAAATTATACGATGAATTCGGACATATCGCCTTCGAGCCGGGATTCAATGCGGATGCCGCAAGAGCACAGAAACAATATGGATATGAAAACTTCGGCAGTGATAACAGCCAGAATGGTTATCGGGAGTACCATTTAACGGATCAGGTGGAGATGACATCTTCGGAGATCTGTTTGGAAATATGTTTCGCCGGGGGAGCAAAAGGAGGAAATTTCCACAGCGGAGGATTTCATAACGACAGCGGATTCTATCAGCAGTTCCATCAGAGAGAAAATGATGGCTTCTATGGTAAACATGGATTTCACGAAACTTATTCCGGAAAAGGGAGAATCTGAAGCAGAGATTTCACTTACCTTTGATGAGGCTGTATTTGGCTGCGACAAGATGATCACATTGCAGGAAGCAGGAGGTAACCGCACTTTGAAAGTACATATTCCTGCGGGAATCGATACCGGACAGAGCGTTCGACTGCGTGGAAAAGGTCATCCGGGAATCGGAGGCGGTGAACCTGGCGATCTGTTGCTGAAAGCAAAGGTTGAAGAAAACCGGGATACGAACGAAAAGGCGTCGATGTCTACACCACGGTCAGTATCCCATACACAACCGCCGCTCTCGGCGGAGAAACCAGAGTATCCACATTATACGGGGATGTTAGTTGTAAAATCAAAGAAGGGACTCAGTCGGGCAGCAAGATCCGGCTGCGTGGAAAAGGAATTGTATCTATGAAAATCCGAACGTCCACGGCGACCAGTACGTCACCGTCCAGATCCAGGTACCCCGCCACTTGAACCAGCAGGCACGCCGGAAACTGATGGAATACAAACAGGCTTGCGGATAAAGAAAGCAGACAGGAATAACTTTGAACAGTTGTTACTGTCTGCTTTTTGCATGTGTTGTGCCGCACTTCGGGTGCGTTCCGGTTTGAAAGCAGAAAACAGACAACGAGAGTCTACGAGATGCAGTTTACAAAACATCATTTCTGAGCTATCCTATAGAAAGAAAAAAATAATAAAAAGTAACTATCCAGTAGATAGCATAACGGTGAAGATACTGAACAGTTGCGAAAAGACAATCAGGAGGAAGCAACATGGTAGGTCCGGAAGGAACAAAACGAATATCCAAAATAGATACGTACCTGAATGTAGCCGAAGCATTTGCCTATCGAAGCACCTGCATCAAACGAAAATACGGTGCGGTGATCGTAAAAGATGATGTGGTAATCTCCACCGGCTATAATGGATCCCCGCGCGGCTACGACAATTGCTGCGATATCGGCGAGTGTCCGAGAATCAAACTGGGTATGCATCAGGAGAGGGGTACGGTCTTTGCCGTGCGATCCATGCGGAGCAGAATGCATTACTGAACTGTTCCCGCGAACAGACTATTGGTGCCGACCTCTACCTTGCCGGCATCAACCCCGGTGATAATTCTGTTCACCGCGCAAAACCCTGCCCCATCTGCTCCCGCCTTATCATTCAGGCCGGAATCAAAACGTCTACCTTCGCGTAGGTGCCAAAGCCGGTGAGTATGAAGTGGTTCCGGCCAAAGATCTGGTGTGGCATCTGTAAAACAAAAATGATAACCGGAAAATAAAGACAGAAAAAGCCGCAAGGAAACAGTCCTGGCCAGTAAGTTCAATGCCCTGAAGCCCGCGATCCCTCCTCGGTGCGCGCGAACTTGTCGAGTACGAGTTTGAGACTACAGGCTCAAACCGAACGCAGACCTGAGCGCGCATCGAGGAGGGATCGCGGGTTTCCGGGGCTCACAACATCCCCAACAAACCTTACTGCGGAATTCTTGCCTTATAATAAAGTGGCGACAACCCAAAATATTTCTTAAACAACTTACTGAAATGATAAGCATCCTCATATCCCACAGCCATCGCCACAGCCTGAATCGACTGCCCGGGTTCTCATCCAGCAGTTCCTCGGGCCTTTTGCATCCGCAGACTGATCAGATAATTGATCGGCGTATCCCCTGTTTCACTTTTGAAAATCTTCGAAATATAAAAAGAACTCAGATACATATTTGCCGCAATCTGATCCAGCGAAATCTTCTCTTTATAATGTGTCTCCATATAATGCATGATCTGCTGAACCACATACTTCTTATTTACCGACTTGAATTCATACCGGGGTGCATACTGACGTTTTACATCTTCCTCAAGTTCCTGTTTCTGATATCTGCAAAGCAGACAGATCACCTGAATCAGATAGGATTTCAGCATAAAATACCGCCCCGGCTGGCAGGTCTTCGACTCCTGTTCCATCAGGTTACACAGCCGAAACAACGGTTCTTTATAACTGTCCGGCAATGTTGCCAGCAGCTGATAATTTTTAAAAGAGGAAAATGCCCTCTGGTACATTCGGCAAATTCCACATTTGAAAAAGCCAGATAAAATTCCCGGGCAGAAGTTCCGGCTGCAGGAAGGCTCTGGTGATATGTTCCGGGATTCAGCAAAATCACGGATCCTTCTTCCACATCATACAACTTCTCATCTATACGAAATGTTGTTTTTCCTTTCAGTATAAGCACAAATTCAATAAAATCATGACAATGATAATTCATCTCAGGCTCTGTTCGAAGCAGATTACAGCAGAACAGAAAGCGGGGATTGAGATCATTGTAAGTAAGATCATACACCGATGGTTCCATAAAAATCCCCTGTCATAAATATAATTTCAACGTAACTGTTCAGTACCTTCACAGTTACGAGCCAAAATGCCTCGCGGACAGTGGCTACTGAATAGTTACATTTCAACACATATTTGATAAGTTAAGTATACAACATAAACCATCCGATGCACAAGAAAAGTACATTCCACTTTTTCGACTGTACTTTATAATAAAACTATCGTAACTGTGAAGATACTGAACAGTTACAGTCATATAAAAATTGGCAGCCGGCGGTAAAAGATGCCACATGGTATGCAAAAAAAAGAAAGGATGAAAAAGAAAATGACAAAAGTATGACATCAGGAAAACCGGTAAAACTAATCCTTTTATTTGCGCTTCCGCTGATTGTGGGTAATATTTTTCAACAGTTTTACAGTATGGCGGATACCGTAATTGTAGGACGTACTATAGGAGTTAATGCCCTGGCGGCTGTCGGATGTACAGGAAGTGTATCTTTCTTTATTCTCGGATTTGTTATGGGATTTACTCGGGTTTGTCGATTCTCATTGCCCAGCGTTTCGGTGCGGAGGATGAGGAAGGAATCCGTTGCAGCTTTGCTGCCGGTATCATTCTAAGTATTGCACTCACAATTGTGATGACATTTTTGCAGTGGCACTGGTTCGTCCTGCCATGGAACTTTTGCAGACACCGGAGGAAATCCTTGACGATGCGGTTTCTTATATCCGGATTATATTCTGGGGAATCGGAGCAAGTGTATTATTTAATCTGGGATCAAATACGATGCGTGCATTGGGCGACAGTCGGACACCACTGTATTTTCTGATTTTTTGCCTGCTGTGTCAATATTGTACTGGACATTGTACTGATTGCCGTAGTCGGTATGGGAGTTGCAGGGGCAGTGTGGCAACTATATTTTCTCAGCTCCTGTCAGGAATTTGCTGCTTTGTATATATATGGAAGAAAATGCCGGTACTTCGGATTAACCGCCATCACTTTCATCTGGCGCAAAAACAGCTGGGTGCGCATCTTCGAATCGCTTTTCCAATGGCGTTTCAGATGTCCATCATTGCGATCGGTGCCCTGATTCTACAGTTTGCGCTTAACGGTCTGGGCGCGGTATCCGTAGTAGCAGCTTATACGGCGGCACAGAAGATTGATTCTATTGCAACCATGCCACTGAATTCTCTTGGACAGGCAATGACTACGTATACTGCTCAGAATTATGGTGCCGGCCAGTATGAGAGAATAAAAAGGAGTGTTCCAGTGTATTCTGATTTCTCTGACCGTCAGTGTCTTGATGGCCTTATGAATATTTTTTGCAGGAAGCAATCTGTCCGCTGTGTTTGTGGGAAGTGGTGAACGGGATGTCATTGCCTTATCCAAAACATATCTGGTCATCAACGGATCCTGTTACTGGGTGTTGGGACTGTTATTTATCTATCGCTTTACCTTGCAGGGACTTGGTAACGGATGGGTGCCTACAGTGGCAGGAATTATGGAACTGGTCATGCGTGCAACAGCAGCTGTTTTGCTGGTAGAGCGTTTAGGATTTGCCGGTGCAAGTTCCGCAAGCCCGTTGGCATGGATCGGGGCATGCATTCCGCTGGGAATTGCATATTATCTTACAATCCGGCAAATGGTTCCCAAACAGCCGGAGACTACTCCTGTAAAAAGCCATGTGAGCCTGAAAGTCAGCGGCTTTTCCTTTACTTCCCGGGCTATGGGAAGTATAATAAAGGAAACTGAGAAAACATGGAGGGTATTACCTATGGAACTGTTATTTTTGGAGCCGGTATTCAAAGAGGCTATCTGGGGTGGAACAAAATTAAGAGACTCGTTTGGATATGATATTCCAAGTGACACAACAGGAGAGTGCTGGGCGATCAGTGCTCATAAAAATGGTGACTGTAAGATTGCAGGTGGCAGATACGATGGAAGATATCTGAGCCAGTTATGGGAAGAAGAGCCGGAACTGTTTGGAAATTATCCGGCAGCCAGTTTCCGCTTCTGATTAAAATCATTGATGCGAAAAAATGATCTGAGTATTCAGGTACATCCCGATGATGCATATGCATCCGAACATGAAAATGGTTCGTTGGGGAAAACCGAGTGCTGGTATGTGCTGGACTGTGAGCCGGGTACAAAAATTGTTATCGGCCACAATGCAAAGGATAAAAAAGAACTGGAAGAGATGATCCGTCAGGGACGGTGGGATGAATTTATCCGTGTGACAGATGTGAAAAAAGGAGATTTTTTCCAGATCAATCCGGGATGTCTGCATGCAATCAAAGGAGGTACAGTGATTCTGGAGACACAGCAGAACAGCGATATTACATATCGTGTATATGACTATGACAGATTGTCCGACGGAAAACCGAGACAGCTGCATGTGGAACAGAGCATTGACACAATTGTGGCACCGTTTGAGCCGTCAAAATGCGATACCTATACTGAGAACCTGCAGGGGCGGAACATAAACATTTGATCACCTGTCCATTCTATTCTGTAGACAAGTATGATGTGGCCGGTGTATTTACTATTGAATTTGACAAATATTTTACGGATGTCAGCGTAGTAGAAGGTTCCGGTACTGTAAATGGAATTCCGCTAGAAAAGGGTCAGCATTTTATCGTACCGGCAGGTGGCATGTACAGAATGTAAGCAGCGTAATTACAACCTGACGAAAGAGAAAAAAGCTCATCCGGACAGAATGGAAACAAAGAAATACTGCAGATTCTGTAAAAAACACACATTACACAAAGAAACCAAGTAATTAGCGATGGCAGGGAGTGAATGATATGGGCGATACAGAAAAAGTAAACAAGCCTGGAAAACTCAGCCAGATTAAGGCGGAATTTAAAAAGGTCATCTGGCCGGATAAAACAACAGTACGCAAAGAGACAACAGCGGTTATTGTTGTATCCGTGTTATTAGGTGTATTAATCGCGTTACTTGACATCGTTCTCCGTTATGGAGTCGATTTTATTATTTCGCTGTAGGAAAGGTGAAATTATGGCAGAAGCAAAATGGTATGTAGTCCATACCTATTCAGGCTATGAAAACAAAGTGAAGGCGAATATCGAAAAATCCATCCAGAATTTACATCTGGAAGACCAGATTTTAGACGTTCAGGTGCCGATGCAGAATGTTATGGAAGTAAAGAACGGTCAGAAAAAGAGCGTTCAGAAAAAACTTTTTCCGGGATATGTTCTGCTGCACATGATTATGAATGATGAAACCTGGTACGTTGTACGTAATACCAGAGGTGTTACCGGATTTGTCGGACCGGAGTCAAAACCTGTTCCTCTGACGGAGGCTGAGATGGCTCCTCTGGGAAT
>VOFE01001434.1_pt1 | contig 14000 bp, 22 predicted proteins | sample 5384071 | NCBI WGS metagenome assembly VOFE01 (sample SAMN12384724, study PRJNA508395) | human gut metagenome | isolation source: healthy gut D | host: Homo sapiens
ATTATAGTAATCAATATATTCATCAATAGCAATTGCAAATTCTTCAAATGATGTATAATCTTTTTCAAAACCATAATACAGTTCTGTTTTTATTCTTCCAAAGAATGTTTCCATGATGCAATTATCGTAGCAATTCCCCTTTCTAGACATAGATTGAATTATTCCATGTTCTTTCAAACGATTTCGATAATAAGCATGTTGATATTGCCATCCTTGATCAGAGTGCAAAATTAAACCGTTTACAGAAGAATACTTATCAAAGGCTTTATCAAGCATTCTTTTTATTTGTTCTAAATTAGGACTTAGCGCTAAATCATATGAAATAATCTCATTTGTATTCATATCCAAAATAGGAGAAAGATAGCATTTTCCCCACGAAAAATTAAATTGGGATACATCTGTTGTCCACTTTTGCAGAGGTAAAGTAGTTGAAAAATCTCTATTAATTACATTGTCGGCCACTTTCCCAACTTCACCTTTATAAGAATGATATTTTTCTTTTGGACGTTTTCCAAATAATCCAGCGTCATGCATAAGACGTTGAACTCTCTTATGATTTACATTGTAGCCACGATTTTTTAATTCCATATAAACTCTGCGTACCCCATATCTGCCTTTGTTTTCTACGAATATTTTTTTAATAACTAGAAGTAATTCTTCATTTCGTATAGCAACTGGATCTGTTTTGTTAATTTCAAAATAGTATGTAGAACGCGCCATATTCATAGCCTTTAACAAGTGTTTTAACAGATATCCTTTTTCTTTGAGTTCTTTGATGATTGCTGCTTTTTCACCTTGAGTAGCGCAGCTTCCCTTTCATTGTCTTTATCATTCCTTTGAACCCTTCCTCAGTGATACCTTCTGGTATCTCAGGCAGGATCCCCTGCTTATATGATTCAATACATTTGCAGCTTATATTCATAAGAATATCGCATATGAAAATACCCTCCTTACTGGTTGTCCAGTAAAGAATTTTATATCATTCTTATTAGGACGGATATTTTCTATGGTTATTTTTAAAGCAATTCAGCACAGCAATAATCAGCAAAGCAACTGATATAATGATCTGAAATTCTTCATATGCTCATAGATCTGCCCCCTTCCGCAAGACTTGGAATGGGTGGGAGCACGTACCCTGATTACCTTGGTAAATATACCATTTGTAATTCAATTTGGTGCGATTGATAGAATTAGGATAATGACTAGGGGATGGACAAGGGCAATTGGTGAGTACGAGGCTATGAAAGCGGAATAGGGGGGAGGTGGCAGTGCCGAGGATCAAGATAATTGACTAGCTCTGCAGCATACAGTTATGTCGGATCCACCTGTGACTTGCGGAAAGAACCCCCATCTGTATGAGGTGAACATCAAGGAATTTCCCAGGACTGAATTGAATGTAGGAAGGCATTGTTGGAACGGCGGCGCGCAAAATTGGAAATGATTAAGACGGATTTGATCGAGAAGAATCTTCATGCGGAAAAGTACATACAGACAATTTCTGAAAAGTGGTTGAGAATCATGTTCTGACTGTACTATCGACAGTACGACTAAATATTAGGGGCACTGAAGATGAACAGATGTTCCCAAAACGGAGAGTAAAGTACACGGAAGATAATTGTAAGACATAAAAAGATTTCTTGAAAAAAGACGCATAAATGTCACGCACATATGTGCTAGTATGATATAAAACTGAAAGATATAATGCCGGATGACTCGAACCATCTTAAATGAAAAGTACAGACAGGAAAAATGCCTAAATGCGGGGCGTTTTTTATGAAAAGAATATAAAAAAGTGATATATTATAGGTATTTAAGGGGATATATGGGAAAAAAAGTATAAACAAAAAAGTGGCATGAACGTCGTTGTCAGAAAGCTTCAAAAAAATGGTATGGGCGGGATGACAGAATTCGATCTTGGCATATATCAGACTCTGATGTGGCAGAAAAGAATCATATAACGGAAAACATCAGTTCATTGCAAAAGATGCCTTCAGTTTTAGTTTTTATTAGTAATGCTGAAAATATAATATCATATTTTGATAAACTCATTTCAGTTATAGTAAAGAAAAGATTTAATCAAAAATTTTTTTATAGATGCACGAGATGTAAATAGTGTGACAGCAGAAACATTAATTTACATGATTGCTATAATATATAATATTAAGGCAAATAAGCCGTTACAGTATGAGTTCGAAGGTAATTTACCAATAACTAAAAAGTGCAAAAGAAGCATTTCAAAATTCTGGCTACTTAAATTATTTCAAAATGAAAAAATTGAAAATGCCAGATAGTTCTAATCGCGTACAAATTGTTTCTGGAAAGAATGTGGAAACAGATACAGCTAAAGCGATATGTGATTTTGCTATTGACAAGTTTGGCGTTGCTAGAACGAAAAAGAGTATTATATGCGACATTAATAAATTGATGTCGAATACTGCAAAACATGCATATCGAAATAATAATACAGGAATGGTTGCACGATGGTATCTACATGCACTATATGATGATGATAAGATATCGGTATCATTTATGGATACTGGAGAGGGAATTCCTAATACTCTAAAAAGAAGAAAATAAAGGAAAGGTTTTTAAATTGCCGGATTCTCAATTAATTGAATTGTCTTTAACAGAGCGAGGACGTTCAGAGACAGGGGTTGCCAAACAGAGGTCGCGGATTACCTAATTTGTTTCAGCATGTAAAAAGAATGAGATAAATGATTTTTTATGTTCTCTCAGGTAGCGGGAGTTGCATATATAGTCAAGAGGATGGAAAACTTATCTTACAAGAGTATGAACATAATATTTATGGCACAATTTTTAATTTAGTTTCAAAAAGGAGAACTTAAATGTATAAAATTAGGATATCATCAGATTTTTCAGCGACACCAGGGGCTCGACATAGAGATGAGGGCCCATATCCGGGGATGAATTTAGAGATGATATACTTATACCCGAGTATGAAAAAGCAATTAAAATAACCAAAAATTAATTATTGATTTTGATGGATGCTATGGGTATGCAACTTCGTTTCTGGAAGAATCTTTTGGGGGGATGGTTCGAAAATTGCGAAAAAAGGTATATTAAATGATATAGTATTAGTATCAACAGAAGATTCTTCAATATCTGATTTAATCGAAAAAATATGTAAAAGAGGCAGAAGAATTATTATGAGAAATATACGGAAGTATGTTAGTGTTATAATTACAGTTTTTTTTACTGGCGTTTGTTATAAGCATTGGTATATATAATGTTATAAATAATACGGACTTTTTGATGCATCAATAACAGCGCTACTGACTATTGTAATAGCTATTATATTTTCGTACTGGTTTACGCAAATTAAAAGTGATAAAAAAAAAAAATGTGAAAAAATAGACTCAATGCTTTATAAAATACAGAGCATTATAAGTGATCCGGTTTTTTTTATCTGTGGATACAGATGAGATTTGTAGAAAGAATTTAATAGCTCATAGGTCAGTGGGAAATAAAATTACATATCTTAAAAAAAATATGTGAAGATGTTTCTGACGTTAATGCTAAAGTATTAGAACTTGAGGTAGAATTTGGACGATTTAGAGAGTTTTATGGTGAGCACTATTGTGATAAAGAATATATGAAAAAATCAGAAAAAGAATTACTTAATTATATTACTAAAATAGATGATAAAGCAGATGAAATACATACTTTGATCTTTTAGCAAAAAGAGATATATATTTAGCGGGATTTCTTAGTCCGGTTTCATATTATTTTTATTAGGGAAGAGCATCCAGTGTTTGGGTGCTTTTTCTTATGCAGAAAACGAGGTGAGCCTGGTGAATATTCTTGTGCGGGGAGTACCAGTGTATTTTTGACCGCCGTTCCCGGCGGCGGTTTTGCATTTGTTGTTTTTGTTTTGCTCCGGCAGATTTCCGGCAGCTGCCCAGACCATGGAAGCAGGTCTTCCATAAAACGGTAATCCGTATCTTTCTGGTGGTTCTTCATCACAGTCAGGACGTATTCCAGATAGCGGAAAGGATTCAGGTTATTCGCCTTCGCTGTTTCTGTGATGCTGTAGACGATCGCACTGGATTTTGCGCCGTCGATACTGTCGATCAGCTTCCATGCATGTTTGTGCAGGCAGAAGCTGCGCAGTGCGCCTTCCATTGCGTTATTATCAAGCGGGACTTCACCGTCATCCAGGAATACTTTTAATGCCTCTTCCTGGTTAATGCAGTAGTTGATCCTTCCAGTGTTTTACCTTTGATCAGGCGGCCGGATCCCTTGATCTCTTTTGCCCATGCAAAGAAGGCCTCCACCAGAGGTTTGAGGTTGATCTGCCGCTGTTTCCTGCGGTCGTCCGGTTTCAGATCTGCAAGCTGGTTGTCCAGATGATAGATCGCGCCGATCCGCTTGATCGCTTCATAGGCGACCGTTTCTTTGGCTGCCCCATGCTCCTTTTTCGGCAGTGCTTTCAGGGCATCCGCGAAATACCTTCTCGCATGGGCCCAGCACCCTGCGAAGACGATGGCTTCGGTTTCCCGGTCCAGCTTCCGGTAGGCGGAATATCCGTCGCAGACGACGACACCGTTAAATCCTTTCAGGAATTCCCGCGGATGGTCTGCTTTCCGGATCTTCTGGTATTCATACAGGATGATTGGGGTATCCCCATATCCCTTTCCCGTCCGGTAGACCCACATGTAACTCTTACTGTTCGCCGGACGCCCGTCCTTTGACACCTTGACCGGAGTCTCGTCGGCCTGCAGCACATGGAAGCGGTACATCCTGTTATGAAGGTAATCATAAAGGGACCCCAGATACCGGTCGGAACACTGGATTACCCAGTTTGCCATCACTTGCCGGGAGATGTGGATGTCATTGCGCAGGAATTCCTGGCTGATCCGGTATAAGGGAAGTCCATTGACATACTTGGCATTCAGGATGCTTGCGGCCAGGGAGGGCGTCAGGATGCTGTTTCGGAGCAGCTCCTTCGGCCGTCCGCTTTCACGATCGTCTGGTTGTCCTTTCTGGCATACGCAGCCACATGGTGTTCTTCGACTGTGTAGACTGCCGGCTGTACCCGGACTCTTTATAGACTTCATCCGGGAGCTGCTTCCAGCCAGCAGCGCCGAAGATCTCCTGCAGCTTTTTCTTCAGGAAGGGTATGGGAATGACTTCCACGCGTTTTTCCTTTTTCCTTCCGGCGCGTGACCTGGATCATCCTCTTCGGTGGGCTCGACGACATAAAGCGTCTCGGTCAGTTCTTCCGGTGAGTAGCTCTTCGTCATGTTCGGCGCTTCTTTGTCTTGCTGGGACTATTGTACCGCAAACCGAAAGAAAAAGCGAACTAGACGAAAAATGAATCCGTCATTCTCACCAAAGGATAAGTACTCTTAATAGAATGAATGGCACGAGGCCCGGATGTGGATAACTTCCACCGTATCTGCGAGGGCAAACCGGAAAAGGTTTTTAAATTTCTCCGTTTTGCACAACGTATCAAAGGAGATCGCCGGGCTGCACTTCCTGGATCGGATGTCTGGATACGATCTCCAGCCCCTGCATCAGCGCCCGGTATTGTTCCGGCGTGATCTCCAGGGCCTCTTCTTTGGTACGGGGCCAGCTGAATCCGCCCAGCTCCAGCCTTTTGTAAAGAAGAAGGAATCCGTCCCCTTCCCATACAAGCCCTTTGATGCGGTCACTGCGTCTTCCGCAGAACAGGAAGAGGATATCCTTTCCGTATGGATCCAGCTGGAAGTTAAATTTCACAATGGATGCCAGCCCATCAATGCCGCGCCGCAGATCCGTATAGCCGGCAGCAATGTAAACCTTACAGAAGCCGGATGCATTATTCAGCATGGAGGATCCTATCCCAGTTCTGCCGAGGCTGAATTCGAGATTTCCAGGACAGTTTCCTTTCGGATTCAAGATCCGGATGGAAAACGGATGATGCGTCTGGTGACACAGCCGGAAGTTTGATCTCGGCGAAAGATACCGACTGCTGAACGGCCAGATGGTGCTTAACCGCAGGCAGGGACGGATTTTGAGATGCTTTAACAAGATCCAGTAAAGAACTGTTTCTGGAGAAATCCCCAGGCGGTCTTTGACATGTGTTAGGTTTACAGATTGGTTTTTTGACTTGCTCCGGCAGATTTCCGGCAACTGATCTGACCATGGAAGCAGTTTCTCAATAAAGCTGTAATCCGTGTCATCTTGATGGTCTTTCAATATGGTCAGGATGTGGTCCAGTCAGATAACGGAACGGATTCAGGTTGTTCTCCTTTGCTGTTTCCGCTATGCTGTAGATGATCGCACTGGATTTTGCGCCATCTATGCTATCAATCAGTCTTCATGCATGTTTGTGCAGGCAGAAACTGCGGAGTGCTCCTTCTGTTACGTTGTTATCTAGCGGAACTTCACCGTCATTCAGGAACACGTTTAGTACTTCTTCCTGATTAATACAGTAGTTGATTCCTTCCTGTGTTTTTCCTTTGGAAAGACGTCCGGAAGACTGAATCTCTTTTGCCCATGCAAAGAAAGCCTCCGTCAGAGGTTTGACCGTCATCTGCCGCTGTTTTTTTCGATCATCCGGTTTCAGATCAGATAACTGGTTATCCAGATGGTAGATGGCCCGATCCGCTTCAGGGCTTCATACGCAACCGTATCGTTCGCGGTTTTTGTGCCGCTTTCGGGAGCGCCTTTAATGTGTCCGAGAAATACCGCCTTGCATGGTCCAGCACCCTGCAAAAATAATATCCGGATTCTCCCGATCCAGCTTCCTGTAAGCGGAATAGCCGTCGCAGACAACCACGCCTGTGAAGTCTTTCAGGAATTCTCTCGGGTGATCCGCTTTGCGGGTCCGCTGATATTCATACAGGACGATGGGCGTATCTTTGTACATCTTCCCAGTGCGATAAATCCACATATAACTCTTGCTGTTTGCGGAACGCCCATCCTTCGATACCACGACCGGAGTTTCGTCGGCCTGCAACACATGGAAACGATACAGTTCTTTATGGAGATAATCATAAAGGATTCCCAGATACCGGTCCGCACACTGGATCATCCAGTTCGCCATCACCTGCTTGGAAATGTGGATGTCGTTCCGCAGGAATTCCTGACTGATCCGGTATAAAGGAAGCCCGTTTACATACTTGGCATTCATGATACTTGCCGCCAGAGAGGGAGTCAGGATGCTGTTCCGGCAGCAGATCTTTCGGACGGTCTGCCTTAACGATCGTCTGATTGTCCTTGCCGGCATAGACAGCTACATGATGCTCTTCGACTGTGTACACGGCTGGCTGGACACGGACTCTTTTATAAACTTCATCCAGAAGCCTCTTCCAGCCATCTGGACCAAAGAGTTCCCGCAGTTTTTCTTCCGAAAGAGTATGAGAAACCACTTCAACCGGAAGATCTTTTAAATCTTCCTTACGTTTCCCTTTCCTTTTCCGACGGCTGACCTGGATCACATCCTCTTCGGTCGGCTCAACGACATAAAGAGTTTCTGTCAGAGCTTCCGCTTCGTTAAAGATGAGTTCCAGCTCAAGCTGTCCCGCAATGACATCCAGTTTTTCAGAAGAACGCCCATAGCGTTTATTGTTCGCGTCAGCGATCTGCTCGATCAGGCGCTCCATGTTTGCATTTAGCTGGCTCAGCTGATCCTGCATGGACAGAATTACTGCCACGAGTGTTTCCCTGCTGAAGCTATTCAGTTCTTCTGGTGAGTAGATCTTTGACATGTCCGGTGCTCCTTTGTTTTGCTGGAACTATTGTACCGCAAAACAAAAAAAAAGCGAACCACACAAAAAGATCATTCGTCATTTTCACCATAGGATAAACACTCTAAAAAGCCAGAAAAACTAAGAGTTTTTTCAGCTTTTTCAGAGTACTTATCCACACAGCAGCCTGCTGCTGACAGGTACTCCATCATTGAATGAATGCGATGAGGCGCGGCTGTGTATAACTTCCGATCTACTCGAGACGGTGAAGACGAAAAGATTTTTGATTTTCTCCGTTTTGCACAATGCCTTACAGGAGATCCTGGGGATGTACTTCATGAATCGGATGTTTGGAGACAATCTCCAGCCCCTGCATCAAAGCCTGGTATTGTTCTGGCGTGATCTCCAGTGCCTCTTCTTTTGTACGGGGCTAGCTGAAACCACCAAGCTTCCAGCCTTTTGTAAAGGAGAAGAAATCCATCTCCTTCCCATACAAGCCCCTTGATGCGGTCACTGCGCCTGCCGCAGAAGAGAAAAAGATGTCCTTTTCATACGGATACAGCTGGAAGTTAAATTTCACAATGGAAGCCAGACCATCGATCCCGCGCCGTAAATCTGTATATCCGGCAGCGATATAGATCTTTCCGGAATCCAGTTGCATTATTCAGCACCCAGGAGTCCTCCGATCCGTGAGAGAAGCTCATCCGAAGCAGAATTCGAAATCTCCAGGATGAGGCTGCCTTTCCGGATCACAAGATCTGGATGGAAAACCGGAGCTGTGCTCTGAGAAGATGATGGAAGCTTGACCTCGGTAAAAGAGACTGCTCTCTGAGTCGCTGGCGCCAGCTCCTGATGCGGAACCGACAGTTGCCGGTAATAATGAATTCTGGGAATTCTCGAAAGCCCCCTGCGCAGGATCCTCTGCCAGTAGAAGAACTGCTTTTCTGAGACTCCATTTGCTCTGCGCCAGGCAGTTTTGGACATTCCGCTGTTTATGCATTCATTCCGGATTTATATCCACTGCTCTGCACGGATCTGATGTGTGATCTTATCCATAGGGACACTCCTTTAAAAACTTTTAGTTTTTCAGTAAAATGAATAACCGCATCAAATCTAGAGTAGATTGGGTCTCCAAGACGTTCACGAATTTGTTTTTCAGACAAAAAAAAAGTTTGAAGTGCAAATAATAATTGCATTTTTTATCGTTACAGTGTAATTCTTGTCTGCAAAAACACCTTCGTCAAATAGCCGTAAAAAACCGGGTTTGGCTTATCAAACTCATCCAACAAATGACATTTGATTCACGTTCAAAGTTCCACAAAGCTGTTTTGATTGTGTTTTCCACCAAATACGAGGTAAAACGTGCAACATAGAAAACTGCTTGCGGAACAAACTCTCACCGAGCTTTTGTAGCAATATATTTGGCGGTTTCCGTTTTCCCTATACCTGTATTTCCGTAGAAAAGCATAACACATGGTTTATTAAAACGTCCTTTGCAATATCATACAGTGTTTAATACGCCTTTTGAGCGGGTTGCCCTATAATTACATCTGGAAACCCTTGTTTGATTTCTCTGAGCATATCCATATTCAAAGCTTTGTAGTCTTGTCGCTCTATGGAATGCTCTGCAGATGAAAGTTCATTAATATGTTTTGCAATGCTGTCTGGAGGATTTTGCAAATACAAATTGTCGATATCAAAGCGAAAAATAAAACTAACAAAGCTTTCAATAAGACTTTCTGTTAATGCGGGATAGTCGTCTGAAAAAGCAACAACATTTTCGTAATAAAAGGCAACTCCTCGTCGGCATCGCCACGACCATCATCAAGTTTTAGTTTTCGATGTTTCTCGTCATCACGAATTGCCAAATCAACTATCGAGTCATAGCTATTAGGAAGTTTCTTGGTAAAGTCTGTAAGGCTACCGTAGTAAATATGGATGTTCATACGCAAACTCCTGCTAGAATGACATCATATACTTTAAGGGATGTCGTTTCACTTACTGTGGTATCAGACTTCACAATATCATATCCGCATATTTTTTCCTTTTCACTAAACTCAGATTGCATTTCCAGACTATCTTCAGATATTGTTCCAACGTATATTGCGTGGTAATCTAATTCCATCTTAACAATATCAGAAATGGAATAATTGTTCTAAATGCGTTGATGTTGAAGCGAAGAACCACTTTTTCTGAAGGTTGTTGAACAATAAGCTCGTAATAGCCACGGCTAGAACTTAGAGCCTGATCCATAAGAGCAAGATTAAAATTTAAGCCATTTGATACTTCTACTTTACCCTCTGTCATTGTTAAAAACGGAGTAAAGCATTTTGAAGTAGGTAAATGATCCAGGAAAAGCGTAAAGGCTTGCATTTTGTAAAAACAGTTATATGAGATTTAGCTTCATTCTCTGTACATCTAATATAATCTGTTAAAACAGTGCTTTCTATTGCCTTGGAAAGAATAGATCGACCTTCTCTTGAGGCATCAGCACTCCCATCAATGCCCATACCAGCAGTTATTTTGGTTAAAAGATTGATTTTAGCTCCAGCCTGTGCCTCTGCGCCAGCTGCTAATTGCGTGGTTTTGTCACTATTTTTCTTCCTTATCAGTGCTCTTTCCGCCACCAAGGATATAAAGCAAGTCGGTTGCGGATCCTTCATCAAAATAGATAATTTTAATGAAGGTCTTTGACTTTTTAGTTTTGGACATTATCGAACCTCCATCTTTAGGTAATAATTTATAAAAGTTAACGCTCATGTGTTTGATTCATTGAATCTTTTTTACAATGTAAACCTCGTAGATATTCCCTTAATTGAATCGTCTCATCGAGAGCACCCACAATATTTTCGATGTGAGTAAAGGAATCGATAGTAAGTGCTTCACCTTTGTGTTCCTTGAACCACTTGTTCAATACTTGATACCCACCAATTTGATATTTCCATACTTCTTGAGAAATTCCGGTGATACGTTTATTGGCATTTAACTGGAGTACGCCATTTTTATATTTGATGGCTCCGATTTCCATATCATCAGGAGTATTGGGTTCAAGAACTAGTTCTGCTGGGGCTTTAATTTGCATTAGATGCAGCATTCTCAATCGCTCACCCGCAGAAACATACTCTCGATATAGTTCTTCGCTAACATAAAATTCCCCCTTCGTCCCGTTCTTTTTCCGGCGTGTTGATGATAGGAACACGAGGAAAATCCCTGCAAAGATACTGTTTATATTTCTCATAATATACAGGGTCATGTAAGACACCATAAATATAATCAAATAGCTCTATTGGCTCTGGTTTTTCAGAAAGATATTGCGTTAATTTATTGAATGCTGCGTCGTTCAAATTAGCAGTCCAGATTTCTCCAGTTAGTTCAGGTTCAGAGTGGAGATAAAAAGTGGGGCAATATAAGCTCTTTCACAAGATGCTGAAAACAAACGATTATCAGCAATGTGCCTCGTTACAAAGGGAGCGGAATAAAGTCCGGAAGGCTTACAGAAAATAATTCCAATATTCTGACCAATAGGACAGGTTGGTGTCGCTAACAAATGTCCCATAGTTTTTTCTCGCGTGGCCAAAGAATCCATCCGCAAGATGTTCCAGAATAGTATGTCCAACGATCATCAAAAGGGCGAATGAAATTGGGGTTATTACGCCATTTGATAAAACATCTTTCTGAATCTTATCCGCTGTCTGGCCACGGCCAAATTTACCCCACAGATCTAAAACATCTTTTTCGTCTGTACCATTGCGAACGATATCCATTCTTTTACAAGTTCGCTTCTGGAAAGCGCAATGGCTACTTTTATCATTACCAGTAACAATACCTGTTACATTAACAGGAAACAGATCATATAAGCTAATACCTTTTTCATACGCGTTTTTCCATGCAGTATCAAAAGGAATAAAATAAGCCATTTTAGGATCCATTGTTAATTTGGTAAATGAAAAGTTTCCTTTAGTTAGGGCTTCTAGTTTTTCGGTACGGGTGCCCCAAACATCAGTGTAGAAAACCTGTGCCCATGAAGATTTTTGTGTCGTTTTAATGCCAATGAAGAGCGCTATTCCCTGCGTAATGTCAAAAATATTCTCATTCTTTTTCCCTTCAGGAGGAAGATCCTTTTACTTGCCCGCCCATGAAGATTTACAATATAAATTTTATCAAAAGTTCTTAACAGACTGGCTCGCATTCCCCTAAAGGTGTGTGGTTATCTAAATAACCATTATTAGTAACAAAAGCAAGAATACCATTCTGACTCTTAGTAATTATCTGCTCCGAAAAACGGAAAAATTTTACATAGTCATCGTTTAGCCAATGTTTCTGCTCGCCGAAGTCAGTTACCCCATCTGTTTCAGTCTTGTATGCTGAAATGTCATATGGGGTTGTGGATGCTGCCAAATACGGCGGATTTCCAATAATTACTTTAATTGGGCGGCGTGCTTTCCATGTATCTGCATTATAGGCTTCCTCTGTTATGGCAGCTGAAAAAATCAAACAAGGTTAATTGTTCTCCGCGTTCCAAATCGGACATGGGCGGTGTAAGAGTGTTGGTCAAAAAATGTTTGTGGAAGCTGAGTTGTCGGCAAATGACCAAGTGTTTCATCAATGGTACGGCGAATCTTCAAGTGTGCAACAACATAGCTCGTCATCATAATCTCAAACCCAATTAAGCGGGAAAGCAAGCCATTCTCATGCTGAATATAGTTTTCGTAAAATACTGACCGAGCACCAGAAAAATATTTGTTTTTAATATATTTGATAATTTCCGCACCAAAGAGCCAGTACCGCAGGCTGGATCTAGAATGGCTACACGGGGTACGGAAATCGTCTCTCGTCTGACCACTTGTTTTTCGTTATCTTGTATGGCGCACACGGAACTTTTCGCTGTAATCTGTTCGTTATTAGACAACCCACCTTCAATAGCAAAATCTTCGACCAAAATTTTATCTACAAAGGAAATCAAGTATTGTACAGCTTGAACCGGTGTGTAAAAAACGCCAAGAGATTTTCTTAATGCCGGGTCATAAAAAGGTTAAAATTCCTCGTAAAAGTGGATGATTGTATTTTTTTCGTCTCTTTCCAGCAAATTAGAAATATTACAAATGCGGTACAAAGAGCATAGCTTATCAATAACACCTTCAAGGGTAGGATGTTTTCCCAGTTCCTGTAATATGCAAAAAGAATTGTTTGAGAAGTTCAGATTCTTCTTGCAAATATTTGATAGCCTCACATCGATCAAATGAATCCGGTGTTGTGTCATTATATCTGGCAATAAATAATCCATAAACGATAGTCTGGGCATACATATCTGCGAACTCACGAGTGCTCATTGAGGGACGAAGGTCAGATTTAATCCTGCGGTATAACCCGTATAGCTCCATGAACATAGGCCGCTTCTTTTGATCATCAGTCAAGAGCGGTTGCCCATTACCATCATCTTTAAGAATACCAGAAATAATGCTGCGTATTGTACGGGCGTGCATTGCCATATACTCAGCCAGCTTAGTGGATGATTTTATTTGTGCGGGATCACGGAGCAAAAAAATCTTCTAAAAGGCTAAAAACAGTTCGATATTGTCTTCTCTCAGAACTAGCTTTCCATTAACCAATTCCATAATTCGAAGACCGGTATACATCTCTGTATCACCTGCACGCCAAAACCGCCATTCAATATTGTCAGTCAAAATAGCGTTGCCATATCTTTCAGCTTCAATCTTGATCTGAGAGAGCGCCCTTTTATCAATGCCACCAACCTTTTTAACTTCAACGCCGGCAAATGGTTCGGTTTCTGTAACTTCCTCTTCGGTATGCCAAAGCTTGATATCAATATTTTCTCCAGATTGGCCTTTGCGTTCACTAAATTATTTACAGCATCAAGTGTGGGAGTATTCAAAAGCCATATTGCGTGTTGTTTATACTTATAAAACTTCCCTAATTATATTTACATTAGTAAAAGTCCACTTGCAATCAGAGACAGACCATTTTGTGCTAAATTGGTAATTTTTGGTTGCCGCCGTAAACGGTTGCTCAAGAAAATTTCTTATCATTTCTAGAAGCTGCGTTGGTATCTGGCGCTTTTCCTGTTTCGGAACAATGACATCTCCTACGCCAAAGTCAATACTGAACGGCGTTCTTGTATTTATTTTTGATACGGGCAACAATAGAGGCACCGATTCCTGCATACTTTTTAGCGATGGCAATAGGGGCAACATCCTTGATCTCAAAGGTTACAAAATCATTGCCGGTAGGAACTGTTATGATTTCTTCCAGAAGAGACTTTAATTGTTCCGGCGTGTTTGGTACTTT
>VOFE01001458.1_pt1 | contig 14000 bp, 24 predicted proteins | sample 5384071 | NCBI WGS metagenome assembly VOFE01 (sample SAMN12384724, study PRJNA508395) | human gut metagenome | isolation source: healthy gut D | host: Homo sapiens
ACTGGTGCGGTTGACGGCCATCGGGCGCAGATAGCGGTCCAGAATCTCGCCGCGCGACGCCGCGATGGAGACCTTGGTCTCGGTCAGGCGGTTGGCCTGGCTCGCGTAATATTCCCCTTCCACGATCTGGATCTGGAACAGGCGGACGCAGTAGATGCCGAACACCACCACCAGAATGCCTGCCAGCACCGCCAGCCGCCGTCTGCTGGAGCGATTATACGGATTGCTGTCCGCCATAGTAATGCCTTCCTTTCTGCAGCCGGGGGCCGCCCCCCTTGTTGTCGCTGGTACCGCCGTTTCCGGCGGCAGACGTTGTATAATCCGATGACCGCCCCAACCCCCGGGGCCGCAGCCCCTTTTTGTATAAAGGCGGGGTCGGGTGTCGGCGTCCCCGCCGGCTTTCCTAAAAAGAAAGCCGGCCAGCCGCCCGGGGGTTCCAAGGGGTTTCACCCCCTGGCACGTCTTTGCCTTCTTTCTTCGTGTGGAGAAAGAAGGTGCCTCGCGGCACAAGCGGGGAAAAACTCTTTTCAGTATATCCGCGCAAAAGCGCGGAATCTCCGAAAAGGATGATGGTTGCGCGGTAATCCTCATCTCCACGTTTTTGGAGGGTCTTAAGCGGCGATAAACGCATCATTCGCGGCGTTTGAGGATACGCGCCGTCAGGAAAGTCGCCCCATACAGCAGCGGGGCGAGCACAAGCGTATACCCGAGGCTCGGCAAAATCCGCCGCAGCAGGATAAAAACCGGCTCCGGTTCCTGGAGCAGGAGGGTGTAGCACAGCCAGTTCATCAGCCCCACAAACAGGAGAGCTGCCGCCGAGAGGAGCAGGGCGGTCAGCAGATTGTTGCGCATGAGAAGGGTGATCAGAAGCCCGCAAAGGCATCCGGTTACCAGAAGCAGCAGGGCATTGAAGCCGAGCAGCCGGGCGGCGTACAGATCCCAGAGAATGCCGCAGGCGATCCCGGCCGCGGCACCGCCGACGGGTCCTGTGAACATGGCGATGCAGACCGTCAGCGGAACCACCAGCAGGGGCGGACTCGAAGACCGGCGGGATCAAGCCCTTGGTCGCCTGGAGAAGTGTGACCAGTAGGATGAGCAGCCCGTAAGCGGTCCATTTGAGGTAACGGTCGCCCAGCCGGCGCATCGGTTCCTTTTCCGCGATTTTCCGTTCCAGGGCCGTTCCCTCCTCCCGCCGCAAAGGGCTCAAAATGTATTGACGGGCCCGCACCGTCCCCGGGACAAGGGGACGGCAGAAAACGTGGGTCCCCACTGGCCGCCCGCCTGCCTGCCGTATGGACGGAACGGACAGGGTCATCCGCCGCTGCCCGCGTCGGCGCCCTGTCCGGTGAATGATGTGATGACGAATACCGACGTGACCGAACGGACATCCACGAACGGCCGTACCACCGCGTAGTAGGACAGGCCGTCGGAGGATGGTGAAACCTCCTCCACCTCACCGATCAGGAGACCCTTCGGAAAGACGCCGCCCACACCCGAGGTCACGGCGAAATTGCCGATGGCCGTGCCGGTTTCGCGGGGCAGCAGGTCGAGCCGCAGCAGCCCGTCCTGCGCCAGGGACGCGCTTCCGCCGGTGATACAGGTGTCGCCGTTCTGGCTGATATAGGCGCTGGCCTGGGTAGAGGGATCGAGCAGGGATCGTACCTTGGACCAGGTGGGCCCACCTCGTACACCACACCGACAAGGCCGGAAGGCGTGATGACCGGGTCGTTCGGCTCCACCCCTGCGAGGGAGCCGGTGTCGATGGTGAAATTGCCGTATTTGTCGAGCGGATCCACCGCGATGACGCGGCCGTCGGCAAAGAGGTAATCATTGTTCGCTTCCTTTGAGATCGAGATACTGCCGGTACTGTTCATTGAGCCGGCGCAGCTCATCGAGCTCGACGAGCTGGCCGCGCAGCTCGTCGATTTCCGCCTGTTTGGCGTCAAGCTCATCGTGGAGAGGGCCCGCGGCCGCGAACCCGCCGAAGAAATTTTTGACGCCCTCCGTGACCGCGGCAAAGGCGGTCTGGATCGGGGTGATGATAGCGCCGGTAATGGTGGCCGGGATGGTCGAGAAGCCGCCGGTGGACGCTGCGTAGATCATGATGCCCACCAGGAACAGGGCGATCCCGGCCAGCACTTTGAAGGCCAGGCTTTTCAGGAAATCTTTCACAGCGTCCTCTGTCTCGGTCCTTACCGGGCGCGGCCGGAACGGAAATTGCTGACCATACCGATGTCGAGGCACTTGCCAGTGCCGATCGCCACACAGTCGAGCGGGTTCTCCGCGACATGGACCGGCATACCGGTCTCGCGGCTGACCAACACGTCCAGGCCGCGCAGCATGGCACCGCCGCCGGTGAGCATGATGCCGTTGTCGATGATGTCGGCGGACAGTTCGGGCGGCGTGCTCTCCAGAGTGGAGCGGATGGCGTCCACGATGGCGGAAACCGGTCGGCCAGGGCCTCCCCGGACCTCCTCGGACGAGATGGTGATATTTTTGGGCCGGTCATCTCGGGGTCCATGGGGTAGGCGGAACCGATCTCGATCTTGATCTGCTCCGCGGTGCGCTCACCGATGAGGAGGTTGTACTTCCGCTTGATGAACGCGATGATGGCCTGGTCGAACATATCACCGGCCATCCGGACGCTGCGGGAAGCCACGATGCCGCCCAGCGAGATGCAGGCGATCTCCGCCGTGCCCCCGCCGATGTCGACGATCATGTTGCCGGTGGGCTCGCTGATGGGCAGGCCCGCACCGATGGCGGCAGCCATGGGCTCCTCGATCACGGAGACCTGGCGGGCACCGGCTTTCAGGGTCGCCTCACGCACGGCGCGGCGCTCCACCTCGGTAACACCGGAGGGGATGCAGATGACCACGCGGTGAGGAAGAACCTGCAGGACATTGACCTGCATATGGAAGGAAAAGCTCGAAGGTCGATGATCGCGAGGTCCAGCCTCCCGATGTCGAAGCCGATGGAATCCCCAGGTCAGCCATTTGAGCCAGGATATCTCCTCGGTCAGGGTGGTGATCAGGGCGGACAGCACCAGAGCCGCGAGCACTAGAAAATCAAAATCAGGGTATTTTTCGTTTTCACCGTTCAATCGTCTCCTCTAGGATTCGGATTTCCGAGCTTGTATTGCCCGGCAGGCCTCTCATGGGTTTACACATTCTCATCCCCGCGGCGGGCCTTCCGTCCCGGCAACATATGGAGGCCGGAGACGGCGGGACTTGTACCGGAGATAAACCCATGGGTTTATCTCCACCAAGCCCTCGGGGCCGTAACCCTTCATGTATGGGCGTTGGTTCAAAAGATTCCGTACCCGCCGACTTTCCAAAAAAGAACTCCGGCCTCGCCCCTGAAGGGCTCTCTATACTGGCGGGCACTGGGGCCGGTCACCGGCCATTGTGGTGTCCCACAATGGCCCTAAAATCAAAATACCTGGGGGATCCAGGGGGTCCCCTTGGCGCCTCTTTCCCCGTTCCTACTCGATTAGCCTCGGGCAAATGCGGAAGCATTTGCGAGGGCCGGGGCAGGCTACGTATGATTTCGACGGCGTTCGACCCGGTCTTCTCGACGCCGAGAAAGGAGGTGGCCGGCAGGCCAGACCCATTTTTGCATGGCGTGTTGGGTTTGTCCGCGCATATAAAACGTTGTCCTAACGAAAAGGGATATCAATGCGCGGCCATATCCTTTTTTGTCCCCGGCGGCAAAGTGGGCAAAAACGCCGCCGGGGTTCCCCGGACCCCAGATGGTCAGCCGGTTTTCTTTTAGGAAAACCGGCGTTGCCGTTTTTTCCTGAACCGATGTTCATACAACAAGGAGGCCGAGGCCTCCGGGGACCGGTTGGGCGCGGGACTGAAAAAATGCGGCAACCCATCCCCGGGGCCGCAGCCCTTTTTATATGGGCGGGAGCTGGGGCCGGCGTCGAGTCGATTTTCATAGAGAAAATCGACAAAACCACCAGGCGGGGCTCCAGGGGGCCCCCTTGAATAGCACGTCTTTGCCTTCTTTCTTCGTGTGAAGAAAGAAGGTGGCCTCAGGCCAAACCTGAATAAAACGGCTTTTCGGTATGTCCGCGCATAAAGTACGCAGTCCTGCAGAAAAAGGCCATCGAATGCGCGGACAGGCTTTATCCCACGCCCCTGACCGGATGACGGATAACGGTTTTCAGCCGTTCCGGGGCGCATTTGCGCGCGTCGCTGAGATAAATCTCATGATGGTGCCGCTCGGCCGTGATATCCGTCAGCAATCCGTGGGCCTGCGCGAACCCGTCCATCCGCCGGACGGTCTCCGGCTCGTCGTCGTAAGAGCCGACGTGCAGGCACTGCACGCACAGCCCCTCCTCGTAGGTCCAGAATTCCACCTTGGAAAAATCGGCCTGTTTTTCCGCGCGGCCTCTGCCGCCGCCCAGTCGAAATCCGCCTTTTTCACAAACTCCGGAAGCCGGATGACCGAGATCCAGTGGAAATCCTCCTTGTGGCTGTAATCGATCCCCGCCGGAGCCCCCGCGTCTCCGTCCGGCCCTCCGTCCATCCACCAGAACCCCTCGAGCGGCGGCACCACATAATCGAAATACCCATCAATCCGGCGGTCGCCCCGCTTGCTCATCTTGATGGTAAAGGCAACGCCGTAGAGCAGGCCGATGGCTTCCTTGTATGCCCCGTCCTCTTGGTTCGGATCCCCTCCCCGGACGGCGGCGAAATTCATGGAGGGAATCCGAACCAGCTCGGGCTGGCGTGGGGGCAGATAAAACTCCCGGTACTCCTTTTTTTATAATCGAACGCCATGGCCGCTCACTTCCTTTCCGGCAGGGGTTTACCTCTCGGTATCGGTCAGGCCGTCGAAGTAGGCCATATCCTCGTCGGAAAGGGTGAAATCCACCGCGGCATTCTGCCGGATATACTCCGGATGCACCGCCTTGGGCAGGGGCAGGACATTCTTTGCAGCACATACCGGATGCAGACTTGGGGCAGGCTGACGCCGTATTTGGCCGCGATGGCTGCAACCTCCGGATGTTTAAGGATCCGCCCGGTCGCAAGGGGGGAATACCCCTCGACCAGGATCCCTCGTCCATGCAGAACTGAGTCAGCGCCTCCTGGGTGTGCCCGATGAAATAGCGGATCTGGTTGGCCGCCGGTTTGACGGTGCCGTTATCCAGGATCGCCTTCAGATCGGAGACACTGAAATTGGAAACACCGACGGCGCGGCAGCGGCGGCTTTGCCCGATCTCCTCCATGGCGCGCCAGGTTTCGATGTTCTCCCTGGTATAATCCGCGCCCACCTCGCTCCAGGGCCAGGGGGCGCGTGGATGAGATACAGATCGAGCGTCTCCATCCTGAGATCCTCCATGGTCGCCTCAAAGCAGCGCCAGGCCGCGTCATAGCCTTTTTTCCTCCGCGGGCAGCTTGGAGGTGATGAACACCTCCTCCGGGGCCAGTCCGGCGTTCCGGACCGCGCGGCCCACGCTTTTTCATTGCCGTAAGCGCGGGCAGTGTCGATATGGCGGTAGCCCGCCTCCAGCGCGCGCGATACCGCGTCGTAGCACGCCTCTCCCTCCGGAATCTGCCAGGTACCGAAGCCGAGGCGGGGAATCTTTACCCCGCCTGCCAGGGTCATGGTGTCGTTTAGAATGCTCATATGCCGCCTCCTTGTCGAATTAACCTGCATCCGATGCCCCGCCGGCCTCCGGCGCTCCGGAGATGGGGGCCGTGGTGGGGCGGGCTCCTCCCCTGGATATACTGGGCGCTGACATAGCCGACGCCGCCCGGTGTCGGCTTGAACGCGATGCGGAACCAATCGCCTTCCCGGCCCAGAATCTCCATCTGCTCGCCGTATTTCAGCCCGCCGATGCCGTAGTAGCCCGTTCCCGGGCCGCTGCGGACGACCAGCGATTTGACCGAGCAATATCCCGCGCCGGCCGCCGTCCCCGGAAGGGAAGCGGCCGTTTCGGCCGTGGTTTCCGCCGCGGCCTCCGAAGAGGCCGGTGCTTCCTGCGGAGCGCTCCCGCATCCGGCCAGCGGCGCCGATAACAGGAAGGCGCAGAATAGGACCAGCGCAGCCCGGGCCGTATCGTTCACCGTCCCCGTCCTATCCGTCGTTCAGCGCGCATGCCCTATGCGCAAAGCCCATTGCCATTGTTTCGTATATTTTACCACGTTGTCCGTCATAATAAAAAGTACATTTTCACCCATATGGAAAGAAAGGCCTGTAACGATGAAACGAACCGCCGTCCTATCCGTGTTCTGCCTCGGCGCCGCGTTCTTATTGACCGGCTGCGGGGAAGAGGAGGAGAGCAGCTCCGTCGAACCCAGACGTTTTACCACCACCTTTGTCAGTTATGGACACAGCGGTGAATTTTACGGCTTACTGCGACACGAGCGGGGATTTCGACCGGGCGGCGCAGATCGTGGCGGACACGCTTGCCGAGGCCGACCGGCTTTACGACCGTTACGACGAAAAAATCCGCCCTGTCCGCCCTCAATCGGGCGGCAGGGACGTTCGTCTCCGTCCGGAACCCTTGTCCGGCCTGCTCCGTTCCTGCGGGGAGTGGGCGGACGAGACGGGCGGATCTGCCTCGCGATGGGAAAGATCGTGGATGTGTGGCAGGAAGCCCGGAGAACCCGTCTCCTGCCTGAGGAGGCCGCCGTGCGGGACGCCCTCGCCCGGGCGAAGGAGGCCGCGCTCGAATGGGGGAAGGACGGCCTTCGTCTGACGGGCTCCGGTGCCGCATTGGATCTCGGCTGTGTGGCCAAAGGCGCGGCGGCTGATGAAGCGGCGGACCGGCTGCTTGCCGCGGGCTTCGACACCTTCCTACTCGACTGCGGAACCAGCAGCCTCCGCTGTTCCGGGGCGCCGCCCGGCCGGGAGGGCTGGACCGCCGCCCTCGTCAACCCCGACAGCCGCCTGAATCTTTCCGGCTCCGCCTCGCCCGTGGCCGCTCTGGGCATCCTCGTGCTGCGGGACGAAGCTGTCGGGGTCAGCGGTGACTACCAGCAGTATGCGGTCCTGGACGGCGAGGGTGTATGCGCATATCCTGGATCCCGATACCGGGTATCCCGCCCGGTTCGTCCGTCAGGTCTGCGTTCTGACAAGCAGCGCGGCCCGAGCGGATTTTCTCTCCACGGCCCTGTTCGCCCAGCCCTTTGAAGAGGCCTGGCGGATCGCGCGGAGCTGCCCGGCACGGCCGCCCTCTTCGTGCTGCCGGACGGGAGCTGCCGCATGACCGACGGCTTCCCCTGCGTGCCGCTTGACGGAAACCACCTTGATTCAAACTTGATTCAGAAAGGATAAGAGGCGCCTGTATGAGCCATTCTTTTTCGGCGGGATCGTCTTTCCCGCCCGTGTCGAGCGGAGCGCCCGCGGCCTCCCGGCCCCTGGAGGATTCACCCCTCCCTCCTGGTGCTGTCCATGCGGCAGGGCTTCGGCGGGGAATGTGAGCCCGCTGTTTCCCCGGGGATCAGGTTCTCGTCGGCAGCGTGGTGGGCCGCAGCCCGGACGGCTTTACCCCTCCGGTCCACGCGGGGGGTATCGGGAACCGTCCTGGCGGTGGAGCCCCGCCCGACGGCCGACGGGGACGAGGTGACGGCGGTCGTCATCGAAAACGACCGCCGGAACGCGCCTGCCCCCCTGCTGCCCGAAATGAACGTCCACGACCCCCAAAAGAAATGGGTCGAACGGATGTGGGAGGCGGGCCTGGTCGGCATGGGCGGCGCGGGCTTCCCCACCCATAAAAAATACCAGGGCCCGCCGGTCGATACCGTGCTCGTCAACGGCTGCGAGTGCGAACCGTACCTGACCTGCGATCACCGGATCATGCTCGAACGCACCGAACGGGTCATCGAGGGGGCGCTCGCCCTGGGACGGGCCGCGGGGGTCGGCCGGGGCCGTGTCCTGATCTGCATCGAGGAAAACAAGCCCGACGCCGTCGAGCGGCTCGCCCGCGCGGCCGGAAGCAAGGTCCGGATCGTGCCCCTCCCCACCCGGTACCCGCAGGGGGCGAGCGCCAGCTCATCCAGGCCGTGTTGGGCCGGGAGGTACCGATGGGCGCCCTGCCTGCCGACGTGGGGGTGGTGGTGTCCAACGTCTCCACCGCCGCGGCGATGGGGGATGCCGCGCTCGGCATCGTCCTGACCCATCGGGCCGTCACCGTCGCGGGGAGGTTGCCCGTCCCGTCAACCTTTTTGTCCCTGTCGGCACCCTGTTTTCGGAGCTGCTGAAAGCCGCGGGAGGGGGAAAAGGCCTCCGGCAGCCTTCCGCCCCCCTTCTGGGAGAAGGGCGCACCCCGCCGCCTGATCGCGGGCGGCCCCATGACCGGCCGTCTGCTGGAATCCGCCGACGTCCCGGTGACGAAAGGCAGCGCGGGACTGGTGGTGTTGCCGCCCCAGTCCTTTGAGGAGCAGAATTGTATCCGCTGCGGCGCCTGCGCCAGGGTCTGCCCTTCCCGGCTGATGCCTTTTGCCATCGATGCCGCCGTCGTGGCCGGAAAAATGGACGTCTGCGCCGACTACGGCGCGGTGCAGTGCATCTCCTGCGGCTGTTGTTCTTTCATCTGCCCGGCCAGACGCTACCTCGCCACCCGGGTCACCCTGTCCCGCAATACCCTGCGCCGCCGGGCGGCGGCAGCCCCTTCCCCAAAGGTGACGGATTTGAAACCCACCCTCAGCCAGTCGGCCCCCATATACGCCGGGGCGCACCACCTCCGCCATCATGCTCGACGTCTTGATCGCCCTCACCCCCCGCCGTCGTCGCGGCGGTGTATGTGTTCGGCACCCGCGCCCTGCTCCTGCTTACCGTCACCATGGCGGCGTCCGCCGCCGCGCAGTGGCTCTGCCTGGCGCTGCGCAGGGGAGGCGAATTCGACGGGAGCGCCCTGGTTACCGGCGCCCTTCTCGCCCTCTCCCTGCCGGCCGGCACCCCTTGTGGGCCGCGGCGGCGGCGGGGTGTTCGCCGTCGCCGTCGTCAAGGAGGCGTTCGGCGGCATCGGGCACAACCTGTTCAATCCCGCCATGGCGGCCAGGGGACTGCTCCTCGTGGCCTTCCCGACCCTCCTCACCGGTTACGCCCGGCCCGACGCGGTTTCCTCCGCCACCCCCTTGTCCGGGATCGGGGCGCCGGGCGGCCCGGCGGAATGGCTGCCCATGCTGACCGGGACCGAAAACGGCAGCATGGGGAAACCTCGGCGCTGCTGCTTCTCGTGGGCGGGGCGTATCTCGTGCTGCGGGGGTCATCCGCCTGCGCCTTCCCATGACCTGCCTCGGCGCCTTCGCCGCGGTGATGTGGATATTCGGGGGATCACGGCCCGTTTACCGGCAACGTCGTCGCCCAGCTCCTTTCGGGCGGGCTGATGCTCGGGGCTTTCTATATGGTGACCGATTACACCACCAAACCGACCACCTGCCCCGGGGAGCTGCTGTTCGCGGGCGGGGTGGGCGCCTTGACCGCCGTACTGCGGATCTGGGGGCCATACCCCGAGGGGGTCTGCTTCGCCATCCTGCTGATGAATCTGACCGTTCCCCTGCTCGAATATCTGACCCGCCCCCGCGTGTACGGGCTGAGGCCCCTACTTTTTCGGCATCCGGCCGCTGCGCGGCCGCTGACCGCATTTCTGTGAAAGGACAGGGATCCCGATATGAATCCGATTTTTTAAATCCCTACTCAACCTGCTCATCGTGGCCGCGGTGTCGGTCGGCCTGTTGTGGGGGCCGACGCCCTGACCCGCACCGTCATCGAAAAACAGGAGACCGAGGCCGTGCGCCGCGCCTTCTCCGGCATGCTGGACGCTGAACGCTTCGTCGCCCTGGACACCGGCTCGGGCACGGCCGTCCGGGGAAGCCTACCGGGCCGAGGATACGGACGGCCGTATTCTCGGCTATGCCGTGACCGCCTCGGTCAAGGGGCTACGGCGGCCCGCTGGAGGCGCATGTCGCCCTCTCGTCCGACGGCGGCCGGTTTTTAGGCCTGCGGATCGGCAGCCACCAGGAGACCGAAGGCTACGGCTCCCGCGTGACCGAGGAGAGCTTCTACCGGCAGTTCGATTCCCTGGCCGCGCCCGCCTCGGTGAACGGCTATACCGGCATCGACGAGGCTGGACAGACGGCGGCCCGGCTGAAGGACGGCTCCTACCGCGCCGAGGAGGAGACGTACGACAACGGCTACCGGTATTTCGTCGAGCTGACCGTCGCGGAGGGTCGGATATCGGCGGTCAATTGGGACGCCCTGAAGGAGGGCGGCGACCTGACCAAGAAGCAGGAGTCGCAGAACGGCACCTATGTGATGACCCCCGACGGCCTCCGGTGGCACGAGCAGGCCGCCGCTATGGAAGAGGCCCTCATTGCGTCTCAAGATCCGGCCAAAGCTCGTCTATGATCAGGAGACCGGAAAGACCGACGCCTACGCAGGGGTGTCGGTGGACGTTTCCGCCTTCGTCGAGCTGTCGGTTTCGGCCCTCCAGCAGGCGGGCGCCGACGCGGGCACGATGGGAGGGACCGGCGCGGTGGACGCCGTATCCGGGGCGACCGTGTCCTCTAAGGCGGTCGTCAAGGCCGCCAACGAGGCGTATCGCTTCGTGCAGAGCCTCGGGAGGCCGCCTAATGGCCGCGCCGGAACGGGCCGGGGCCTTTTCGCCGTCCGCGGCGGCCACCGTCGGGCGGCCCGGTCCTCATTGGCTTGGCAGCTGCTGTCATGGCAGGAGGACGTGCTGCCCTGGCCTATATGGCGGACATCGCGGCCGTGGTGCTGTTTGCCGCGGCCCTTCTGGCCCTGCTGCGGACGTTTCTCGGCCCGCTGCCCGCCGGAGCCGCTTTTCTGGTGACAGGAGCACTGGGACTTTGCCTGCGCCGCCTCATGGCGGCGTATACCCCTCCCTGCTCATGGAAATGGGGGCGGAGGGCCTGTTTTTGCCGTTTTCCTCTTCTGCGGCCCGGCCGCGGCGGCTCTCGCGGAAGGAAGCCCGGATTTCCGATCCGGCGGGTCTGGCTTTTCGCCCTCGGCGGGCTGATCCTCGGCCTGGCGCGGGAGTTCCTCGCCTCCGGCAGCCTGTTCGGAGTGGAGCTCGCGGACGGGGTCAGCGAAAGCTTCGGCTTTTTCGACAGCGGGGCGGCCGGGGCTATCGGGATTATTCCTAGCGGCCTTGTTCCTGGCCCTGTGGGGCTGCGGGAACGCCGGCTGTTCCCCTATACCACCCGGGACGGCCTTCGGATCGGCGTGTACGCCGCCCTGACGGTCCTGCTTTCCGCCTGGGCGGCGGGTGGGCTGCGGCAGGTCCTGCCCGCGTCGCCCGCTTTCCTCGGGGATCTGCTGGCGCTCCTCGTCACCGCCCTGCTCGTCCTCGTCGGCGGCGCGGTTCTGCCGAGGGAACGGTTTTTCCGGGACGGCGTCCTGACCGCCTGTGCGGCGCTGGCCGCGGTCTGGGCCTCCCGGGCCGACGCTGCCGCCCTGCTCTGGATACCCGCGGCTGCCGCTGGGATACTGGCGCTCGCGTTTTCCTCTTCGCGCCTCTCTACGGCCGGGCCGACAATATCCACCTGCCGGCCCCTTCCGGACGCCGCCCGCCGTCATGCTCCTGATCACCGGGGCGCTCGTGGCCCTGTCGGTGCTTTGAAACCGCCGCCGCGCCCGGTCGGGAGCGGCGGTTTTCTGCCTTTTCCGTATGCCGGAGGATTTCCGGAGATTTTTCTTTACATTCCGGAAGTCCCGTGCTATACTATTTGGGCAATTATGCCTTCCCCTACCCGGACGGCGGAGGATGCCCCTTCTGCGGGGGATGCACCGGTTCCCCGTTCTGGGTTCGCGGAAAATTTGAAAGAAGAGGTGCAGCACATGCTTCCCGAGGAAAAACCGAAATCATGAAGGCCTATGCCACCCATGAGGGCGACACCGGCTCCCCTGAGGTGCAGATCGCCGTCCTGACCCGGCGGATCAACGATCTGACCGAGCATCTCAAGACCCACAAAAGGATCACCATTCCCGCCGTGGCCTGCTGAAGATGGTCGGCCACCGGCGCAATCTGCTGAACTATCTGATGAAGAAGGATATCAACCGGTATCGGTCTATCATCGAAAAACTGGGCATCCGTAAGTAAACCGTATGTTGAGGCAGGCGGGGCCAGGCCAGTCACGTAAGGGCATACAAGCGTGGTTGGCCTGGCCTCCGCCAATATCCTCCGGATATTGGCCGGCGTCTTTAAAACCGCGCGGCCTGTCTGTCTCAATCCCTTTGTTTCCCGTCCGTTTTCGGGGCCGGGCGACCCGTGTTTAGCAGTAAAACGAGGGCTGACGCCGGCGGCGTGAACCGGAAATTGGTTTCATTGCTAAAGCGAGCTTCCCGGTTCCGATGGAAATATCATAAAAACATCGGAGGTACAGCCATGTTCGAACAGTTTAAGGTATTCGAAACCACCCTGGCCGGGCGTCCTCAAGGTGGAGACCCGCCGTGGGCAAAATTCCCGGCTTCCTTCCTGAAAGCCGCGGAGGGCCGTCCCCAGCGATAAGGCCATTCTGACCTCCCGGGTCATTGACCGGCCGATCCGCCCCCTGTTCCCCAAGGATATGAGAAACGATGTGTCCGTGGTGTGCACGGTCATGTCTGTGGATCCGGACTGCTCTCCGGAGATCGCCGCCATGGTGGGTACCTCCGCGGCGCTTTCTATCTCCGATATCCCGTGGGAGGGCCCCATCTCGGGCGTTATCGTCGGCCTGGTGGACGGCGAGTACGTCATCAATCCCACCGCCGAGCAGCGCGAGAAATCCCAGATGGCCGTTGACCGTCGGGCCTCTACCGATAAGCTGATCGCCATGATCGAGGCCGGTGCCAACGAGGTTTGGAGGCCGACGATCATGTATAACGGCATTATGGCGGGTCATGAGGCCAACCAGAAGATCATCGAGTTCATCAAGGGCATGCAGGCGGAGATCGGCAAGGCTAAGTTCGAGTATCCCAGCAACGAGCCGGATCCGGAAATGCTGGCGGCTGTCATGGAGTTCGCCACCGAGGACGTAAAGCTTGCTCTGGACACCGACGACAAGACCGTCCGCGACGAGCGGTTAAACGCCCATTTATGAAAAGGTTCACGAGCATTTCGACCCGATCTATCCCGAGTGCGAGGCCAAGATCGACGAGTGCATGTATAAAACCCAGAAGAACGTAGTCCGCCGCTGGCTGCTGGACGAGCAGAAGCGTGTGGACGGCAGCGGAATTGATCAGATCCGGCCTCTTGCCGCCGAGGTCGGGCTGCTTCCCAGCGTACACGGCAGCGGCCTGTTTACAAGGGGACAGACCCAGGTTACCACCTGCACCCTCGGCTCCATCCGGGAGCGACCGCAGACTGCTGGACGGCATTGATAACGGGAAGAAACAAGCGCTATATGCATCAATATAATTTCCCGTCCTACTCTGTGGGGAGACCCTCCAGAGGCCCGGGACGCCGGGAAATCGGCCACGGCGCTCTGGCGGAAAGAGCCCTGCTGCCGGTGATTCCTCCGGACGTGGAGGAGTTCCCATACGCATACCGCCTGGTTTCCGAGGTGGTTTCCTCCAACGGCTCGACCTCCCAGGCTTCCATCTGCGGTTCCACCCTGGCTCTGATGGATGCCGGCGTGCCGATTAAGGCGCCGGTGGCCGGTATCTCCTGCGGCCTCATCACCGAGGGCGAGCGCTGGATGACCATGGTGGATATCCAGGGCTTAGAGGATTTCTTCGGCGATATGGACTTTAAGGTGGCCGGTACCCACGAGGGCATCACCGCCATCCAGATGGACCTGAAGATCGACGGACTGACGGAAATCGTGAAGGAGGCTCTGGAAAAGACCCACAAGGCCAGAGATTATATCCTGGACGAGATCATTCTGAAGTGTATCCCGGCGCCGAGAGCGGAGCTGAGCAAATACGCGCCCAAGATGCTCTCCATCACCATTCCGGTGGATAAGATCCGCGAGGTCATCGGCTCCGGCGGAAAGGTCATTCAAAAGATCTGCGCCGAGTGCGATGTTAAGGTAGACGTGGAG
>VOFE01001507.1_pt1 | contig 14000 bp, 20 predicted proteins | sample 5384071 | NCBI WGS metagenome assembly VOFE01 (sample SAMN12384724, study PRJNA508395) | human gut metagenome | isolation source: healthy gut D | host: Homo sapiens
TATAAGAGCAATACTGTTAGTAAGCAAAATAACACAGAGAAAGCAAAAGATGTGCAGCCCAATGCACAGAAAATAAAATCCAGCGAAGATAAGTTATCTTCTAAGGCACAGAAATATCTGGAAACATTGCGTAAGGATAATGCGGATTTCGATTTTATTATTGCTGATAAAGGCGATGATTTCAGAGGATTAGTAGACCAAAGCGATAAGGAATTTACAGTTGTTTTTTCAAGTGCTGAACTTGAAAGAATGGCATCCGATGAGAAATATGCACGGGAAAAATTGTCTACGGTAAAAACTGCAGTTGAGATGTCAGATAAAATCAATGAACAGTTTGGGTTTGAACGTGCTTGGGGAACGACAGACAATAGTGGAACTGTATTAAATAAGTTAACTATGTCCTTTGATGATGATGGAAAGATGACACTTTTTGCTGATTTGGAGAAGATTACAGAAAAGCAGAAAGAACGGCTTGAAGAATTAAAGGAAAAACGTGCAGAGGAGAAAAAGCAGGAAAAGAAGGATGTAACTGTTAAGCGGACTACAATTCAGGCAAATTCAAAAGAAGAATTACTTGAAAAGATTTCTGAACTGGATTGGAGTAAGATAACAGAAGAAAAGGCAACACAGGGTATGAAGTTTGATATCACTATTTAATCGTAGCATTAACCGGGAATTGGAGGTGTGCTATGATTGCAGGTACAATACGAAACGCTGTGAATCAGATGCAGTTAGTAAATGATTGGGAGCAAAAGAAGGCTACCGGGGATGTTGTAAAGAAGCAAGAGGGTATGACTGTAACAAGTCAGGAAGAAAGCATGATTCAGCATTTCCGAGAGCAACTTGAGCGAGACAAAGAAAGTTCTGCATATAGTCAGATTTATAACAAGATTGCAAGCGGTCAAGAATTAACAGCTTCAGAAGAAGATGCTATTCGTCAGAAAGACCCTAAAGCCTATATGGAATATAAAGCGGCAAGAATGGAACAAGAAGCTTATGAGCGTAGGTTGGAGAGATGTAAGACAAAAGAAGAGGCTCAAAGGCTTCAAGTAAATGAGATGAATGGAAATTTGGCAGAACTAAAAAGTATCGTGAATAATCCAAATATTCCAAAGAGTGAAAAGCTTAAGGAAGCTCAACGTATCATGGGAAATACTTTTAGAGCTGTAGAGTCATTCACAAGATTTGTAAAAAGTACAGAATATAGGGATTTGCCAACAGAAGAGGAAATTGTAGAGACATCTATAGAAAAGGGGCAGGTTGCAGAGGATTCAAACGATACTGAAATGTCTGAACAGTTAACATCAGATACAACTGTTTCAGTAGATGAGGCAGCAAAAATAGTAAATGATTCGAAGCGAGATTTACAATTAAGTGATGTTCACCAAATTGAAAAAGATGTTATAGAGGAAATGAAGGATATCGAAATAAAGCATTTTGGTGAGAAGAAATCATCGGTCAGAATAGACATTACGGTATAGGAATAGTCTGCGTGAAATTTCAGTTTCATGTTGCTTTTAATAATTGAATATTGAATGATTTTACATAGCCGTTAAGGAGTAATTTTTGCTCCCTAGCGGCTTATTTTATTTTTCAAAGTAGGAGGTGAGAAAATTGAAAATTAGAAAGGTTGATGACAAACCGATGGTCATTCACACCAAGGAGAAAGCCAAGATTCATGCCCACGAACCAAAGGGAGCCAAGATTAAAGGCAGCAACATCTATACAGTAGAGAGAGGTCCTAAGACAGCTGGTGCAATAGCCTTATTATTACTCTTAGAATTGATTGCAATAAGGCAGAGGAAGGATTGAGAACTACTCCCGGCTCCCAGTGTTCGTTGAATGCTTTGGCTATTGATAATCCATTAGAATATGCAAGATTATACTTGGATGGAGAAATGCAAGTATGGGTTGATGCAGAGGATCGTTTAGATACGTGGTGATTTTGCTAATATAATATCATGATAGAGGTCTAGTACTAAAAATTCCAGAAAAATATATAGAACGTACGGTTATTCCATAATAAGAGGCAGGAATCTTAAGTTTCTAGATGTTTGAATTTTGCCTTAAGGTAAATAGAGAGGACACATTGATTTTTCAGTGTGTCCTCTCTATTTAAAAATATTTTTAAATAGTCCTTGTAAAAAGACAAAACGTATGCTAAAATCTATTTAAAGAGATTTTTAAATAGGTAAAAGATATGAGAGAAACTAACATTTTTAAAGTGTTGGCAGATAGCCAGAGAAGAGCCATTCTTATGATGTTGAGAAATGAGCGATTAAATGCTGGAGAGATTGCTGAAAAATTACAGATCACACCGGCTGCTCTTTCTTATCATTTAAAATTATTAAAAAACGCAGATTTGATATCTGAATATAAAGAGAAAAACTTTGTTTATTATGAAATCAACACTACGGTTTTCGATGAATTAATTATATGGGTTAACCAGTTTGGAGGGAAAAAAGAATGAAAAAAGTAATGTGGATAGTAGCAATGATACCAGTTGTAGTTACAAGTGTTGTACTACAGTTTATGCCTGATATTATACCTATGCATCATGACTTGGAGGGAAACACTGACAGATGGGGAAGTAAAACAGAAAGCTTTATTTTTCCGGTAATTATTTTGTTTATTACACTGTTTTGGCACTTGCTAATCTATGTGTTTGAGAAAAAATCAAAAAATGCAAATACAGAAAAGGAACAGATGGAGGCAAAATCTTCTGCAAAGGTATTATGTGTTGTAGGAATTTCGCAAGCAATCATGTTCGGGATTATGCATTATTTTATTCTTTATTCTTCTTGGATACAGGCAAATGCAGGTGGTGAACATGCGGTTATTGACATTGCAAAAGTTTCATGTATTTTGTGTGGTATTATATTTATTGTATTAGGAAATTTTATGACAAAGGCAAAACGAAATGCAGTAGTGGGAGTTCGAACCGTTTGGAGTATGCACAATGATAATACATGGAGAAAGAGTAACCGCTTTGGTGCAATATGTATTATTATTACGGGGTTATTGACTATCATTACAACCGTATTTACAAGTGGGATGACTGGCACAATCTTTATGTTGATTTATTTATTATTAGCAACAATTGTAACTGTGGTATACTCAAAAAAGATATATGATAAGGAAATAAAAAAATAATTTGTATCTTTATGCGAGAGGGTGAAATTCCAGTCTTTTACGGAGAGATAACAAACGAAGGGAGGCAATTGCCTCCCTTCGTTTGTTATCTACTCCTTCCACGGTTTGGTGGAGAATATGGTCTTGTTAACTCTCGCTCCTTTATGTCCTGTTTCTTAGATATAAGCCTATCGTGTAGAGACTGTGGCTTTTCTCCATACCGTTGTTTCCAATTCTTAAGGCTGTCCTGATAATCCCCATAAGCTGTCTCTGACTTATGAAATGCTTTGTAGAAGGCTTCCGCATTCTGATACCCGTATTCCTTTACGATATGGGATAATCGGGCTTTCATTCGGGAAATACGTTCCTCCAATCCGGCTATCTCTGTTGAAAGTTCGGAACGCCTTTTTGCTTTGAAGATACCTTTGCTGTCGGACAGTTCAATTTCAAGGTCACTTCGCTGTTTCTCGAGTGCAAAAATTGCTTTATTCTGTTCTTGCAGCTTTTGATAAATTTCGCATAAGTGCTTGTAAGAAACTGCTTCCGGTGATGGCTGTGGTCTTGGCGGTATGGCAGGCTTTGGTGTATCTGTCTGCTTTCTGCTTTCTTCTGGTACAGCTTTCTGCTCTTTGAAATCTGTGTTCTCCGGTCTTGCTTCAAGCTCTTTGGAAATTACTTTATCTGCAAGCTCCAGAGTTTTGAGAAATACTTTGGAGATTAACAGTTCTAATACTGCAATGGCAGTACCGATAATGGAAGATAACAGATTCGGTCTGTTTCCGTAAAGCCATACGGATTCCACAATCTTGTCCGTTATCCGTTCCTTTTTTATCTGCATGATTTCTGACTTGGAAACACCCGTTACAATCGCTCTGTCAACAGTCTGATTCCACAAGGTGCGTTTACTGTTGTCTGCCTCAATCTCGGTGGCTTTCGGATTGTTCTTACCAATCTTTTTGGTGGCAAGATACATACCGCCACGCTCAAAAACTTCTAACCGCTGGCTTTTATCCCACACATACTGATTGATAAGATTGGTATAATCCTGCTTGACGGTATCAAGGAAATTTTCAGCCTTGAAGTGTTTATCCTTAATGGAGAAAATCTGTCTTTCGTATACCTCACCTTTGTGAATCACCTTACACCTTTTACGGATATTTCCTTCTTCATCAAGTATCTCTTTCTTGGTGCGTACATGATTTCCCTTTTCGTCATAGAACATATTGCGGGTGGCAACCTTTTCTATGGGCTGTTCCAAGAGTGTACGCTCCGAAAAAATGAGATGGATGTGATAGTTGGTTTTCCGCTTATTGTGATGCAGGGCTGCGATACAGTCCGTTCCGTAAGTCTGTCTGAAATGGTCTGTAAATATCTGCAACAGTCTGTCTGGAGGATACTCCGTAAAAGATTCCGGCAGGGCTATGATCAATTCCCTTGCCTCAATACATTTCCCCTCCGTACCGTTTTTTTTAAATTCTGCCTGATTATATTTTGCAAGGTCAGTCCAAAAATTACGGTCTGTGGTTTCATATACCGCATAGAGATTTTCCTGCTTCTTTGGGCTTGAAATATAATAAATTCTTCCCCGGACATTGTGGAGCTTCGTCATCTGAATAAATGAATTTCTTGGCATGTGCTTCCTCCTTTCCGTATCTGCCAAGTACGAAGCTGCAAGAAATGAGGATGGGAAACTTTCTAATGTGAAAGTGAGTAGGCTACATAGGTAGCCTGTCTACGAACATATCCGCCTGTCGGCGGAAGCTCCCAGCAGGGCGAAATACACAGAGTACAAAACGAAGTTTTGTGCGATGGGTGTATTTCGCTCTCAAACGCCGAGGGCTTGTATAAAAAGTTTCTTCCCCACTTCTTAAATTTCGGTTGTATCTTAGAGGAAGCACATGGTATAATCTATTTGCGTGTAGGTATATCATGGCTTCGGTCAGATACATACCTTAGGGATGGTCTTAGGACTGTCCCTATTTAATTTGTCACATTTCTTGTGACAGCTCTGACATTTCCTTTGTCCCTTAAGTCCCTGCCTTCATTGGCGGTCATGAACTTTTCAAGCATATCCGTTTTGATAAGGACTTTCCGTCCTACCTTCAATACCGGAAGCTTTTTCCATTCTACCAGTTTCCGCAGGGTATTTCTGCCGATACCCGTATAGTCGGCAGCTTCCTCAATGGACAGTGCAATCTTCACTTCTGTCATTAAAACACCTCCTCTTGAATTGCATAATGCAATTTTGTGACTATGCCTACTATATAACTTTTATATCTTCTTGTCAAGCGTTACGAAATTTTAAAAGTAATTATTAACTTGCATATTGCAATGCTACTTTTACTGTGTTATACTTTAGCCATACCGAAAAAGGAGGCGTATCAGAATGAAAGATAAAGAATTACGCAAGTTAATCGGTAGCAGGGCAAAACAACGCAGACTGGAATTAGGTGTCAACCAGCCTTATATAGCAGAAAAGATGGGAGTTACCGCTTCCACCATACAGCGGTATGAGGCAGGAACGATTGACAACACCAAGAAGCTTGTTCTGGATGGTCTGTCGGAAGCACTTCATGTATCAGTGGAGTGGCTGAAGGGCGAGACGGAAGAAATGACAAGTGATGTTACGGATAAAAGGGAATTACAGATTCGTGATACCATGACTTCCATTCTCTCCAAACTGCCTTATGATATGAAGGCAGACGAAGCGGATTTTTCCAAAGATTTACTGCTGCTGATGTTGAAGGAATACGAATTATTCGTTGATTCCTTTCAATATGCCTGTAAGAATTTTAAAGGGAATACGGAAGATGCCACAATCGCAAAAGTAATGGGGTTTGAATCCAATCAGGAATATAATGAGATTATGTTCCTTAGGGAAATCACCCATATGGTAAACGCACTGAACGACATGGGCGACATTGTAAGGCTCTATTCCAAGAATCCCGAAACGGCAGCCGTAAGGCTTGCAAATCTTCTTTCAGAGAAAGCCGAACCGGTATAGAGTTATGATAAAATGAGTGCAAGCGAGTCGCTGTATAGATTTGACGAGCGACAACCGGACTTGTGATATATTACACGCAGAAAGCATTTCACCAGTTCCGATTGCCGATATCGAAAGGAGAAACGATTATGGCAAAAGGTTCTGTAAGGAAGAAAGGCAAGAAATGGTACTACCGCTTTTATGTGGAAGATGCAAGCGGTAATCTGGTGCAGAAGGAATTTGCAGGTACGGAAAACAAAAGCGAGACGGAAAAGCTGTTGAGGCAGGCAATGGAGGATTATGAAGCCAAGCGGTTTGTTGCAAAGGCTGAAAACGAAGGATAGTAAAGATGGAAATGATGTTGCAGACACAAAATCTATGTAAATATTTTAGAAAGCAGAAAGCGGTAAATAATGTTTCACTTAATATAGAAAAGAAACAGATTTATGGACTGCTTGGACCGAATGGTGCGGGAAAATCTACCACATTGAAAATGTTGACCGGTATGATGAAACCAACTGCAGGAAAGATTTACTTTGATGGAAAACTTTTGGATAGGAAAGATTTATCAAAAATAGGAGCGTTAATTGAGAATCCGCCTATTTATGAAAATCTTTCCGCCAGAGAGAATTTGAAGGTAAGACAATTATTGCTTGGTACAGATGAAAACAGAATTGATGAGGTCTTGCAGATTGTATCACTTACAAACACCGGAAAGAAGAAAGCAGGACAGTTTTCTTTGGGGATGAAGCAAAGACTAGGCATTGCAATGGCATTGCTTGGAGAACCGGAACTTTTGATATTGGATGAACCTACGAATGGATTAGATCCAATAGGCATCGAGGAATTACGAGAGCTGATCCGGTCTTTTCCGGAACAGGGAATCACTGTAATTCTCTCCAGTCATATTCTCTCAGAGGTACAGTTACTTGCAGATAAAGTCGGGATTATTTCAGGTGGAATCTTAGGATACGAAGGAGCATTAAAGCAGGGAGATAATCTTGAAGATTTGTTTATGAATGTGGTAAGAAAAAACCAGAAAGCAGGTGAAATCCATGGTTAATATTATAAAAGCAGAACATCAAAAAGCCAAAAGAACCATGCGAAAAAAGTTTATCTGGGGATTTCCTCTTCTTACATTTGTCATGGCATTTATATTTACTCTTGGGATGACAAATGCTTATGCAGAAAGTGTTTGGAACTGGTGGTATACACTTTTGCTGCCGGGGATGATTGCTCTATTTTGTTATCTTTCTGTGGCGCAGGAGAAAAAGATAAAATACTATCATTTAATGACTATTCCCACAGACAGAAGAAAATTGTTGCTGGGGAAAATTATTTATATTGGGTACATGATTTTGTTTTCTAATGTGATTGTGTTTGCAGGAGCAACGCTTGGAGGCTTTCTTCTAACGACACATGTTCCAGTTGGAGGAGCGTTGATTGCAGTATTGTTTCTGACGGTTTCTGAGTTATGGGAGATTCCGGTAGCTTTATTTTTAAGTGAACGATTTGGAATGATTGTAAACCTGTTCGTCTGCCTGTTTATTACCGTCAGCGGTGTGGTAATATCACAAACCAGAATCTGGTATGTACTTGTTTCTGCAATCCCTATGCGAATGATGTGCCCGTTGCTTCATGTTTTACCAAATGGACTTGCCGCAGAAGCAGGGAATCCTCTTTTGGATACGGGAGTCATTGTTCCGGGAATGTGTCTCTCAATCATCTGGTTTGTTTTTGTAACGGTTCTGTTTTTGAAATGGTTTGAGAGAAGAGAGGTGAAATAAGATGATTGGAAGATCTCTTAATGCAGACTTGCGAAAGATGAAAGGAACATCTGTGATTCTGGCACACTTACTGATTCCGATTATAACCAGCGTTATATTTTTAATATATTACTTTTTTTCACCATGGAATGAAAATATGAAAGTGATTGCATTTTATCAGGCAATAGGAGCAGGACTTCCGGTACTTATTGGAATTTTTACAGCAAGTGTGATGGAACAGGAACAAAATGCAGGTAATTTTCAAAACCTGTTGTCTTTACCAGATAAACTTACAGCATTTTTATCGAAACTGTTGATGCTACTGGTTTTGTGTCTGTGCTCTATCCTATTGACAGCAATCATATTCGGAATTGGATTTGGAAGAATCGCATCAAGCGATATCGAAATCATGAAAGGATGTATATTTGCAGCATTGCTGCTGTGGGGAAGCAGTGTTCCACTTTATCTGTGGCAGCTGATTCTGGCTTTTCAGTTTGGAAAAGGGGTATCCATTGGAGCAGGGATTATATCAGGACTAATTAGTGCATTGATGCTTACCGGACTTGGAGATTATGTGTGGAAATATGTATTTGTCTGCTGGACGGGTAGAGTACCATATACTTATCTGCAATCTGTATTAGGAGAAACTAGTGTAGGTGAATGGTTGTCATTCATACCAGGTTGCTTAATATTTACAGGGATTAGTATGGTATACTATTTTTGGTGGGTAAATCACTGGGAAGGAAACAGAATATCGGAATAGAATCGAGGAAAACTATGGCAAAAATACTGGCAGTTGATGATGAGCCGGCAATTCTGGAAATGATAGAAAACATTTTGGCTAAGGATGGACATCTGGTTACCAAAGTAAGTAATCCACTGAAACTTAATATGGAAGAATTACATCGTTATGACCTGATTTTACTTGACATTATGATGCCTGGAATTGACGGCTTCGAGTTATGCAAAAAAATTAGGATACTTGTGGATTGTCCGATTTTGTTTCTTACGGCAAAAACGGAGGAAAACAGTCTGGTAAACGGACTTTCTTTAGGAGCAGATGATTATATTTCAAAGCCATTTGGAGTGATGGAACTTCGGGCAAGGATCAATGCACATCTTAGAAGAGAACACAGGGAACATTCTGTCCGGATGGTTTTGGGGAGAGTCTGCATTCAAATATCTCAAAAGAAACTATTGGTTGATGATAAGGAACTTCCTCTTACGAAAGCGGAGTACGAAATCTGTGAATTCCTGGCTAAAAACAGGGGACAGGTTTTCTCGAAAGAACAGATTTTAGAAGAGGTCTTTGGTTTTGACAGTGAGAGTAATGACAGTACCATTATCACGCATATCAAAAATATAAGAGCAAAATTTGCGGATTATGATTATATGCCGATAAAAACAGTCTGGGGGATTGGATACAAATGGGAAGAGTAAAGAGAAGCAATGCACTCAGTAGGATTTTTATGAGATATGTACTGGTCATGCTTGGATCATTAGTTGGTTTGGTGATTGTTGCTTATCTGCTGCTGTCCCTTTTGATTAGTGTGGGCTGTATTTATCCGGCAAATTATGCAGAGCAGCAGATTAATGAAGCATATAATACGATTCTACGTGCAGATAAAGTGACTGCTGAGATGATTCCCGCACTTTGTGATTATGTAATCTTTTCAGAGAATGGAGAGAAAATAGGTGGAGATCTGTCAGAACAATACGAACAGATAGCATGGAATGTTGCAAAGTACGGAAGCGCATCCGGGAAATATTTTTATAAAGTAATTGTAAGGGAAAATGAATATGTTGTATTGCAATATCGTCTGACACCTCAATACCATTCAGCTTTTTTGAGGGAGCATTTTATAGGACCACAGAATGTGATGATTATTATGTCTGTGATTGGAGCGGTAGCGATTATCATCATTCCGTCCATACGTTTTGGAAAAAGAATCAAAAAGCAGATGCAGCCTGTATTAGACGCAATCGGACAAATAAAGGATCAAAATCTGGAATATGAGACATCCTGTTCCGGTATCAAAGAGTTTGATGATTGTTTATCGGCAATCGATGATATGCGAGATGCATTGCGAGAATCTTTAGAAAACAGTGGAAAACAGAGCAGGAAAAGAAACAACAGATGTCTGCTTTGGCGCATGATATTAAAACACCTCTTACGATTGTACGGGGAAATGCAGAACTACTTTCAGAGACTGAACTGACCACAGAACAGAAGAAAAATATCACTTATGTTTTGAACGGCACAACACAGATACAAAGTTATGTAAAACAGTTGATAGATGTCACAAAATCATGGAATTGCAGTGATGTTACCTATACAACGGTGAGGTTAGAAGATTTTTTCGCAGATATAAAGGAACAGGCACTCGGACTGGTAGAAATCTATCACCAGAAGATAGATTGGAAGGCGGAACAAAGTGATAAAAAGGTAACGATTGCTTATGATCCAATGTTTCGGGCCGTAATGAATGTGATCCAGAATGCAGTGGAGCATACAAAAGAAAATGGAATCATTTATATTGACGCAAAGGAGCAGGATGGCCGACTGACATTCATTGTGGAGGATAGCGGATCAGGATTTACAAAAGAAGCATTATTGCATGGCACAGAGCAGTTTTTTATGGATGACACAAGTAGAAATGGCGAAGCCCATTATGGGATGGGACTATTTTTTGCAAAAACTGTGGCTGAAAAATATGGTGGAGGTATTAAACTTTCAAATTCTGAAAATACAGGTGGGGCTATTGGATTGTTGTTAGTTGTGCCGGAGAATATTGTGCCTGAATTCAAGAGTCTTCTTGTAGCTTATTATGAAGGTCGAAATGAAGATGAGATTAAGGCATTTTTGAAAGAGAAGTGTTGGCGTAAGTTTTAGTAGATAAGTATTTATATCCTAAACGGACGAATCGTGTCATTAATTGGAACAATGTAGTTGTGAAGAACATTCGATAGAGGAATATGCTGGAAAATTGTGTATTTCAGCAAGCCGATTATCTCATTTGTTTAGTGAACAGGTAGGGATAACGCTTAAAAAATATTTAACACTGCATCAGTTAGAAAGAGTATTTCAAGATTTATTAGCTGGGAAACGGATAACAGAAGCAGCATTAAACGCAGGATTTGATTCACCATCACATTTTGCATCTACAGTAAAAAGGATGATGGGGCTTCCGGCGAGAAGTACAGTAAAAGATAGCGAATTTTTGAAAGTTTATTAGAGGTTTGTTTTCTATAATAGAGCCATAAGAAGAAAGAGAGGCGATATTATGGAAAAGAAATATCTTGAAATGACTAAAATGCTAAATTTCGATGTAGAGAGTATACAGTCTCTCATAAAAAATCGTAAATGGATAGAATTAGATGAATATAACAAAATAGCTGCCATTTATGATTTCGTAAGAAACGAGATATTGTTTGGATATAACAGTTCAGACTTGCCGGATTTCAACGAAAGAGATTTTGTCACAAAAGAAATTTGGTTTTGGGCAGATACTTCCGCTTCAGTAAATCAAGATGCGCTTGAAGCAGTATATGCAGAAATTAGAGGTATTATTGAGCAATTTAATGGTAAAATAAAGGGAAAGTTTGGGTTCTTTGATACAGATGTAACCCCACCAATTTCGTTTGAAAATATCAATGAATTAGAAAAAATAATACCATATGGTGGAGGTGGTACTGATTTTACGGTTGTGTTTCATTATATAAAAAGTAATATGAAACACAACCTGCCATCTGTCATTATTATATTTACTGATGGATATGGTTTATTTCCAGAAGAAGCAGATATACTTGATATTCCGGTTCTCTGGTTGATTGATAATGAAGATGTGAATCCACCCTTTGGAAAAGTAGCAAGACTAAGAAAGGCACAACAATGACAACCAATCATCTGATTTTAGATTTTTTTCGCATGTATATTGCGATGAAAACATACCAAAGAATATCGGCATACACTGGCTGGACTGCTCTGAAATTGAAGAGTGTGATTTGTATTGTTCCAGACAGGCAGAAGAGAAAATCAGAGAAAAAATCAAGCCATATGGAATTCATGGAATCCATTTTCTGGATTCCGGAAATTATCATTATGTGACAGAAATTATGACAAGCCAGATTCAAAGGAATTCCAGCTTGTTGTATTTGACCATCATACGGACATGCAAAAGCCGATGATTGAGCACATGACAAGCTGCGGAGACGGGGCAGAAAAGGTGTTAGAGACGAATCCATGGTTGCAGCAACTGGTTTAATCGGACCGCAGGCGAAGGATATAGAGCAGCTTTATTGGGAAAATGATGGCTTGATGAATCGTAAAGAAATATCAGAAAAACTCCTTACTTTTTCCGCAGAAGAAATTCATACCAGAGAAGACAAAAATAAGATTTCCAAAATAAAAAAGAATCTGCCGGTTTATATATCCATAGACAAAGACATCTTGGATAAACAATATACAAAGACTAACTGGAGCCAGGGGAACATGTCACTTCCGATGCTGGAGCGATTGCTCTCACATTTTCTGGAAAACGGAAATATACTTGGCATTGATATCTGCGGAGAATGCCAGCAGGGAATTCCACTGCCTGAATATTTGCAGGCTGAAGAACTGAATGAAGAAACGAATCAGAAATTATTTGAGTTCCTGTCCCATTATATTTTATAACATTCTAAAGTAGAAAATAGGATAAAACCCCACAAGAGGTTCGGTTGCGGCACCTCTTTTTTCGTGCTAAACTTTAACTTAAGAGAGAAATTATTTGAACCATATGGAAAAGAGAAAATGGGAGAGGATGATGGCTGAATGGAAATAAAAAGTATTTTAATCAAAGATACAACCAGGGAAGAGCGGATTCATATCGTGCAGGAGGCCTGAACCAGTGCGGAGGAGCCTGTGATTTTTGCAATGGCTGCGATAATTTAGGTGGCGGTTCCGTGGATGCATTTTATGAGCCATATATCAACGGCGAAAAGGAGTTGCGGGAAATCAATGAGGAATACCGGAGCAATTCCGGCACCGTCAGGTAGGTGGCAATATGAGAGCACCGGAAATAGAGACCTCTACTGAAGCGGAAAGAAGACAGTATATCAAAAATGCTTTTCCATGTATTGCAGACTGCGAGATGTGCGGACTTTGCACGGTATTTCGTGGAAAAGACCCGGAACTTGCCTATGCAGATTATATCAGTGGAAAGCGAAGCTATTTAGAGGTATCCCAGGAATATTGATAAAAGAAACGTGGAGAAATAAAAGGGTAAAATGACGGGATAAAAGAAAAGGCAAAAAAATAAAGCCAGAATCAGGAGATGAACTTTATATGACACATGAAGAATTTGAACAGGCAGCGCAATACTGGAACCGCAAAGAGCAGACGGCAATGCCAAAGGAGGCTTTGCAGCAGGCAGACGTATTTATTTTAAATTAGCACCGAACAAAATTGTGGCTTGAAAGTCTGCATTTTGCTCAATGAGTAGTTTCAGATATTGGAGATAAATTATGGTTAGGAAAATAGTAAAAGGAACACACATTTTTTTAGAGAAAGCAATACCGGCAACGCCTGCAGATAAGCAGGTAATAACAGACCTTTTGGATACCCTTCGGGCGAACCGGGAAACCTGCGTTGGAATGGCAGCAAATATGATTGGCATAAACAAAGCGATTATTGTAGTGGCAGCAGGCCCATTTCAATTTGCAATGGTGAATCCGGTGATTACGAAGAAGTCAGGCGGCTACAGCACAGAGGAAAGCTGTCATTTGTCACAGGTGTTAAGGAGATTACAACAACTCCGGCACTTTTCGGCGATGTACTTGAGTATGAAGGAAAGTTAAGAATCGTTGCTTTCGGAACTCCTGCAGCAAGTGCTTTCTTCACTTCCTCCTTCTGCTCCGGTGTATACGACCAGTGTAGCATTCTGTTTGTGATGGTATCCTCCCACTTAGGCTTTTCCCTCTCAGGATTCCTTACAGGCTTAGCACCAGCACTTCCACTAGAACGCGTTAGCACTTTCTGCAGCATCTGACTTCTGTGATTCATCAACATACTCAAGCTCATTTGCCTGTTCCCTGTCTATCTTTGCTTTCTGCTCTGCTTCATCCTGCATGGAGAATCT
>VOFE01001672.1_pt1 | contig 14000 bp, 17 predicted proteins | sample 5384071 | NCBI WGS metagenome assembly VOFE01 (sample SAMN12384724, study PRJNA508395) | human gut metagenome | isolation source: healthy gut D | host: Homo sapiens
ATTTATAGTGATTTCCCACTCCCGTCAAGTCCGTACTTTTGCAAAAATATTATTCAAAACAATAGAAACGATGAAAATAGAAAAAATTGTAGCTCGAGAAATTCTCGATTCAAGAGGTAACCCAACTGTAGAAGTTGACGTAGTATTGGAATCTGGCTTCATAGGCCGTGCATCTGTCCCGTCGGGAGCATCCACGGGAGAACACGAAGCATTGGAACTTCGTGACGGTGACAAACAACGTTACGGTGGAAAAGGAGTACTGAAAGCGGTTGACAATATCAATAATATCATTGCTCCCAAGCTCATCGGTATGTCCGCCCTCGACCAGATGGGTATCGACCATGCCATGCTTGCACTGGACGGAACCAAAACGAAAGCCAATCTGGGTGCCAATGCCATCCTCGGCGTATCTCTTGCTGTAGCCAAGGCTGCCGCCGCTTACCTTGACATCCCACTCTACCGATATATCGGTGGAACAAATACTTATGTGATGCCTGTACCGATGATGAACATCATCAACGGCGGTTCGCATAGTGACGCTCCCATTGCTTTCCAGGAATTCATGATACGCCCCGTAGGTGCCACTTCCTTCCGCGAAGGTTTGCGTATGGGTGCCGAAGTGTTCCACGCACTGAAGAAAGTACTGAAAGACCGCGGCCTCAGCACAGCAGTAGGTGATGAAGGAGGTTTTGCTCCTAATCTGGAGGGTACAGAAGATGCCTTGAACTCTATCATTGCCGCCATCAAAGCTGCCGGATACGAACCGGGCAAAGATGTAATGATTGCCATGGACTGCGCTTCTTCCGAATTCTACCATGATGGCATCTACGATTATACCAAATTCGAAGGTGAAAAAGGCAAGAAACGTACTGCCGACGAACAGATTGACTATCTGGAAGAACTAATCAACAAGTATCCCATCGACTCTATCGAAGACGGCATGAGCGAGAACGACTGGGACGGCTGGAAAAAACTGACCGACCGTATCGGCAACCGTTGCCAGTTGGTAGGAGACGATTTGTTCGTCACCAATGTGGACTTCCTTGCAATGGGCATCGAAAAAGGCTGTGCCAACTCCATATTGATTAAAGTAAACCCTGGCTTTATAAAATCACCTGCAACGCGTGTTATGACCGTTTACGTTCACTTCGCCATTCGTCTTTGAACAACGAGTTCGCCTTTTCTGATTCTATCAACCTCGCATCGGACGACAATATTGAAATATCTCTATCCAACAGGCAACTGAAAGAATTGATATTGCGCTATACCAACGAACTTCCTCCCCAGCAGAAACTTGTTTTCATGCTGCGTGATGTAGAAGAACTGGAAGTCATAGAAGTGCAAACTATCACAGGCCTATCACCTGAGAAGATAAAAAGCACTCTATATCTTGCCAGAAAGAATATACGTTATAAAATGAATCAAATAGATCCCGACTTATGAAACAAGAAGATAAACAGTACGAGAAATGGCTGGCTGAAGTCAAAAGCAGACAACCGATATTGGATAATCCGGAAGAACTGACAGCGGCTATTCTGAATAAGATAACCGATAACGCTCCTAAAAAGAAAAAAGATAAGATATCTCGTTGGTGCTTTTCGAACCAACGACCCCGAGATTACAAATCACGTGCTCTGGCCAACTGAGCTAAAGAGGCGGGTGGTGTATATGTTTGCCGCGCTGCTTGCCGCTGTGGCACACTACATCTACTTCAGGTTCATAGACCACGGATATGTGATAAACACGTGCGAAACGATGGTAGACACGCTTGCCCAAAGCAACATGCCGGGAATGGATTCGTACATCGCCACCTATCAGGAAGCTCTGGAGACAGCCCGACTGCTCAGTCCTATCGACATTACACTACAGATGATATCGTCCAATGTGTTTTGGGGTTCGATACTGGCTTTCCCCACCGCCTTGTTCGTGATGAGACGCAAGAAAGACAACGCTCCGGCAAAGTGACGGAACAGTAAAAAGAAATGTTATTTCAATTGTAAATAGAAAAATCATACATCAATGGATATTTGAATCACTCCCCGAACTGTTCGCATGGATTGAGCGGGTGATGAATGCCAACGGTTTTTCATACGAAGTGATTTTCGTGAACGACGGAAGTACCGACCGTTCCTGGCAGGTAATCGAGCAATTGCAGGCGCACAAGCTCCGGACAAGATACGGGGCATTAAGTTCCGCCGCAACTACGGGAAGTCGCCGGCATTGTTCTGTGGTTTCGAACAAGCACAAGGAGACGTCGTGATAACCATGGATGCCGACCTGCAGGACTCTCCCGACGAGATACCCGAACTTTACAGAATGATAACCCAAGAAGGCTATGACCTCGTTTCGGGATATAAGCAGAAACGCTACGACCCGCTGTCGAAGACCCTCCCCACCAAATTGTTCAATGCCACCGCCCGCAAAGTATCGGGCATCAAAAACCTGCACGACTTCAATTGCGGCCTTAAAGCGTACCGCAAGGACGTTGTAAAGAACATAGAGGTTTACGGCGAGATGCACCGTTACATCCCGTACCTGGCCAAGAACGCCGGCTTCAAGAAAATCGGTGAAAAGGTGGTGCACCATCAGGCACGCAAATACGGAACAACCAAATTCGGACTGAACCGTTTTGTAAACGGGTATCTGGATTTGCTTTCCCTTTGGTTCCTTTCCCGGTTCGGCATCAAGCCCATGCATTTTTTCGGATTGCTGGGTTCGCTGATGTTCATCTTCGGCTTCATAGCCGTGGTCATAGTGGGTGTCAGCAAGTTGTACTACATGCACCATGGCATGCCCTACCGCCTTGTGACGGACTCTCCCTACTTCTACCTCTCGTTGACCTCCATGATTATCGGCACACAACTATTCGTGGCAGGATTCCTCGGAGAGCTGATTTCACGTAATGCCCCGGAACGAAACAAATATCAAATAGAGAAAACCATTTAACGATGAAAAAATTAGTCAGACTTGTCATACTCGGAGCTATCCTTTGCCCGATAATAAGCATAGCTATCTCCTGCTCGGAGGAGGCAGATTGCTCCATGACGGCACGCCCCATGGTGAATTGCATTCTTTATAGAGTAGACCCCGAAACCCAATATGTGGAGAACGACACGCTCGACTCGCTCACCGTCACAGCATACGGCACCGACTCCATCATCATCAACAACCAGAATAAGGTACACGACATCTCCCTGCCACTGCGCTATACGGAGGATTCCACCAAGCTGATATTCAAGTATAGCCGGACCAAGAGTGACACGATGGTGATACGCCACACCAACACCCCCCTATTTCTATCGATGGATTGCGGCTATCAGATGAAGCAGGCCATCACAGACGTAACGTGCACCCGCATCTCTCTGGACTCGATATACATCAAAGACAATGAAGCAGGCATCTATGGAAAGGAAAATCTTAAGTTATTCTATTAGTCTGGCACTCTGCCTGCTGATGTTCCTCCCCCTACGGGCGCAGAACGGGAATCCTACCGCTCCCCCCCCCAGGGAGCACCTCCCAAGAAGGAGAAGAAGGACGCGAAAGAAGAAGTGCACTATCCGTTATACAACGGCATGTCCGTCGGCTTGGACTTGTGGGGAATCGGAAGCTCCGTATTTGGAGGAGATTTCCTGAGTTCCGAAGTGGCCGTGGACGTAAACCTCAAGAACCGCTTCTTCCCTATTGCCGAACTGGGATATGGCTCCACGGACACCTGGAGTGACAAAGGCATACACTACAAAAGCAACGCCCCCTACTTCCGCATAGGAATGGACTATAACACGCTATACAAGAAGCAGCACGGACACATGCTACTCGTAGGCTTGCGTTACGGTGTAAGTAGCTTCAAGTACGATGTAGACGCCTTGGGACTGGACGACCCGATATACGGTGGCATCGTAGGCAATCCGAATCTGGACGACGAAATATGGGGAGGCAGCCTGCCCTATAACCATAAAGGAATGAAAGGCTCCATGCAATGGGCGGAATTTTGTGTCGGTATCCGGGCGCACGTCTGGAAGGCATTGTACATGGGCTGGTCACTACGCTTCAAGTTCAAATTGTCTGCCTCGGCCGATGAATACGGTGACCCGTGGTATGTGCCCGGTTTCGGGAAATATGGCTCCAACACGATGGGAGTAACCTATACGATAACTTATAAACTACCTCTTTAAGCGACTTATGACAGGGTTAGAGATTTGGCTACTGGCCGTAGGACTTGCGATGGATTGTTTCGCCGTTTCTATAGCCAGCGGAATTATATTGAAACGCGCCCGGCTGCGCCCTATGCTGGTGATGGCCATCAGCTTCGGCTTTTTCCAGGCTTTGATGCCTCTGCTGGGATGGATAGGCGCCAGTTTTTTCAGCCACCTGATAGAAAGTATTGACCATTGGATTGCATTCGGTATCCTTGCCTTCCTGGGCGGACGCATGATAATGGAATCCTTCAAGGACGAAGATTGCAAGCACGAGTATGACCCTACCAGCCTGAAGGTGGTGCTCGCTCTGGCCGTGGCAACCAGCATCGATGCATTGGCGGTAGGTGTTTCGTTTGCATTCCTCGGTATCAAGCAATTCTCGGCTATTCTTTCCCCCATCGGCATTATCGGTTTTGTATCATTCGCCTTGTCGATGGTCGGTCTGATGTTCGGCATCCGTTTCGGATGTGGCATAGCCCGCAGACTGCGCGCCGAACTTTGGGGAGGGATTATCCTCGTCATCATCGGTACCAAGATATTGGTAGAGCATCTCTTCTTTTAATTAAAAAGTAAAAACTCAGATAGGATATGGAAAAGAAAGTACAACGGAATTTTTTATGGATTGCCCTACTGGTACTGGGAACCATCTGGATACTTGCCCGCCACAACCAAGTCACTCCTTATCAGACGGATAACGGACTGATATTCGGTACGGTATATAAAGTGACCTATCAATGTGACCAGAATCTGAAGGCGGAGATAGAAACGGAACTCAAACGTTTCGACGGTTCCTTGTCCCCTTTCAATGATACGGCGACCATTACGCGCATCAACCGCAACGAGGACATTGTGCCCGACACATTCTTTACCAACGTCTTCCGACGTAGCATGGAAATCTCCCGGGAGACCGATGGTGCCTTCGATATCACCGTTGCCCCTCTTGCCAATGCCTGGGGATTTGGGTTCAAGAAGGGTAACTTCCCCGACTCTGCCATGATAGACAGCCTGCTGGAGATGACAGGATACGAAAAAGTAAAATTGTCCGATGAAGGGAAAGTGATGAAAACAGACCCGCGTATAATGCTCTCGTGCAGCGCTGTGGCAAAAGGATATGCAGTAGATGTCATAGCCCAACTTCTGAAGAAAAAGGGTATCCGCAACTTTATGGTCGATATAGGCGGAGAAGTGGTTGTTCACGGGCAAAACCCTCAAAATGGACCTTGGCGCATCGGTTTGAACAAGCCGATAGACGACTCACTGGCAGTGAACCAGGAACTGCAAGCAGTGCTGCAAGTCACGGATTTAGGCATGGCTACATCGGGCAATTATCGCAACTACTACTATAAAGACGGAAAGAAATATGCGCATACCATCGACCCGCGTACCGGCTATCCGGTACAGCACAGCATCTTGTCAGCCACCGTCATCGCCAAAGATTGCATGAGTGCAGACGCCTATGCCACGGCATCCGATCTATAGCTCAGAAAAAACTGAGGTTCCATTTGCCTCAAACAGAGATTTTGTTTATCCTCAATAGAGCCTCTGTTTGAGGTAAACACAGGCTCTATTGAGTCAGAAATTATTAGCCTCTGAACTTTGAGTCTTCCCGACTGAAAGGGCTGAAACCACTGCCCCCTCCCAAAGTTTATCAGAGACAAGTTGCAAAATAGTGTCTTCAGCCGGTATCCCCTTCTGCAAGGGCGTTTGCGAGCGAAACTGAAAAGGCTGAACGCGGAGTGTCAGTTCTTTGTTAGGGAGGTAGGATTTTGTCTCTTTTGGCGTAATAATGAAGAAAAATGAGAGCCGGTGTCATTCTGCGCTGCGAAGGAGAATTCACTGTAAATCTCTAAATACAAACGACATAGTTTTATGCGGAAGAAGTGGATCGTATTAAGCATAAATCATTTGTACTACCTGTAAACAAGAAAAGCCCGGAAAAGATTTGCATCGCCAACAGAAAAAGTATACTTTTGTAAAGTTCTAATTGTGCATTTGAGATAATGCCATGGAACATACATATTGAGAGACGTTTTCATGCGTTCATCTTCGACCTTTTGAATCTCGCAAATCCAAAACTCAGAGAAGATAAGGCAACAAAGGCGTCTACGTGGTATGATTGTATCATTTTATACTTGTCAATGAACAATTGACAAGAGGAAGTGTATATCATACAGGCGTGGGCTAACTGGCGTTGCTTATCCTCTGAGGAAGGCAATGCGAGAGCCTAAAAGGTGGGATAAGCAGAAATCAGGCTCCCACGTCTTCTCGTATGTATACACATCAACATGACACACACTGCTGAGCATGGGGACCTATCAGCAAAACACAACATCCTTATGATTCATATCGGCAAACAAATCAGACAGAAAATGGAAGAACGTCAGAAGACAGTAGTCTGGCTATCAAAACATTTATCATGCAGCAGAGCAAACGTATACAAGATTTTTGAAAAATATTCTGTAGATACAGAAATGCTTGCCAGAATATCCGCTATCCTAAATTTTGATTTCTTCTCACTCTATTCGGAAGATATAAAGAAAAAAACAATCAAGAATAATCAGCGCCAACAGTTCAAGAAGTAAGATTTTGGCACATCATGTCTCCGATTGGTTTACATGTCAACCAATCGGAGGCATGATATTTAATATATAATTCTATAATTCGTTATGTTTGCACTCAAAGATATTCATTATAGATATAATCATAATGAATGGCAGTATCCGAAAAGCCCAAACAGAGTAGGAATTATTAAATAGATATATTAATCATGGGATTCTGGAATACTTTTTTCAGCGGACAACGATGCGAACATTGCAACAGCTATAACACTGCAAATATCGATTTCCGAGATTTATCCAGCGAAGATCAGGATATGTATTGGGATACGGTAGGTAATGTCCGTCCGAAAGATATTTACCGATGCAAAGATTGCGGTCAATTGACTATTATTTGTCAGGATGGAAGAAAGTATTGGACACATCCTGCTAAATAACAACTCAGCTAAGATGATTATATTGGAAATTATAGGAGGACTTCTCGTCTTATTCCTTGCTGCACAAATTCTAGGGCGACTTGCACGTTTCGTGTGGATACCTATTTTATCATCCGTTATAGCAGGATTGGTTGTTGGTATCAGCAACCATTCACTTTGGGGAGGAATTGGAACCGGAATAGCGGTTCTCATCGTATTTGGTATATCGAGTGCTATTGTCGGAGGCAATTGACCTTTACATATTATAAAAGACATGGAGAAAAGAACCTTCAGATATGAAAAACTAAAAAGATGCACATGTACTCTATATATGACGGAGACCTGTAATCTGAATTGTGTCTACTGCTACGAGCACATAAAAGGCAAAGATTTAATGCCCTTGAATATAGCTCAAAGTGGCATAAAATCCACTTTCGAACGCGCTAAAAAAGAACAAATAGATTATGTCGAAATACTATTTCATGGTGGAGAACCATTTATAGCATTTCAACGGATTAAGGATATTTGCGAATGGTTATGGGCACAAGAGTGGCCGACAAAATATATTTGTTATGCAACAACCAATGGCACTCTTATACATAATGAAGTGAAAGAATGGCTCATGAAAAATAAAGAAAGATTCATTGTCGGACTAAGCTTGGACGGAACCCGTGAAATGCATAATCGCAATCGTTCAAATTCTTATGATAAGATTGACATCCCTTTTTTATTGAGAACTGGCCTGAACAGGGAGTGAAAATGACTCCTTCACCCGGTACACTGAAATCCCTGGCAGAAGGTGTTATCCATATACATGAGTTAGGTTTCAGCCGCAATAATTGTACTTTTGCTTGTGGAGTGGCTTGGGATAAAGACGAATTTGGGAAAGCAATAGATTATCAACAAATACTCCAGGAACAATTGATGAAACTTGCCATATATTATTTGAACCATCCTAATATATTGCCTGTGGAAATGTTAAATATAAAATTTATAGCTGTGGCAGCAGGCATAAACAATATGCTCGATAAATTATGTGGTGCAGGTACTATTATGCGCTGTTGGACACCGGATGGGCAGTGTCTTCCCTGTCATTTATTTTATGAAGTCAGCAAAGAGAAAGGGGTGAAATTAGATGACATTGACTTATCTTCACCCTGTCATCTGTCAGATGAGCAGTGCAAGGGATGTATCCTTGAGACCATCTGTCCTACCTGCTATGGTGGCAACTATATTACATATGGCGATATATCAAAACGTGACCCCTACACTTGCATTATTACAAAAATTCGCGCATTAGCAGGTTCATGGATGATAGGCCAAATGCTGGAAACACCCGAAAAATATTATGCTTTAAAAGATTTTAGCAATGAAGAATTAGCAATGACTGCCAAAGGAGTCATTCAAACACAATCCTTTCTTGAACAAACAGGATTTATGGAAGAACTTCAAAATGGATAATTGTCCTTTCCGAAAACAGGGCAAAACATTAAAATATTAATATTATGAATTTTAAATTAAGCAACTTATCTGTCATCAATGAAAAATACGACAGGATAATAGAATTACTGAAAGATACGACTTGGGAAATATGTTCCAACAGTTGCGGTTGTTCTGGTGATTGTGGTTCTAACTGGATGCAATCATAAGACATATAAACAAGAATACTATGAAAGAACATATAGATGTAGCTAAAGATTTTATCGACTTTATATCTGAAAGTCCTACCAAATATCACGCCATAGAGAATGTAAAATCTAAACTTTTACAGCATAAGTTTGAATCACTGTCTATTGACGAAAAATGGGATTTAAAACCACATGGAAGATATTTTATCGAACAGGACAACTCGGCATTAATTGCATTTTGCATGAGTTCTCGTGAGCCAAATATACAAACAGTCATAGACGAGGGAGTACGCTTGGTATGTGCACACACAGATTCACCAGCTTTCAAAGTAAAACCAATAGCGCAAATAGTGAGTTCTGACGGCTACATTCGGCTGAATACTCAGGGGTATACATGGCCTATTTTATCAACATGGTTCGACCGCCCTTTATCATTAGCCGGAAGAGTTGCATTAAAAGGCAAATCCCCTTTTCAGCCAATAATACGTCTGATCGATATAGAAGATCCCATACTGATTATTCCCAATGTGGCTTTTCATTTGACAAAGGAAAAACAGAAGGCATAATTTCAAGCAAAAAGAAATGTTGCCAATCATGGGTATGAGCTACAAAGATATGAGTGAAAATATACTTTTTTGATCTTATGGCTCACAAATTAAATGTATCGAAAGAAGATATTCTGGATTATGAATTATACCTCTATCCGATTGAAAAAGGACGATTAGTTGGGGTGAATTCAGACTTCATAGTTACTCCTCGGCAGGATGATTTAGTGATGGTATATGCAGCATTACAGGCTTTAACTGACGCCAACTCTGAACTTTCAAAGACCAAACTACCGGACATCGAAACGGAAATACAACTATCTGATGCAAACGCGGACGATGCAACAAGAATGATAGCCTTTTTCGATGCCGAAGAAGAGACAAACTCTACTTTAGGTGGTGCTGATACTCCACTCTTGAGAAATGTACTAACCAAAGTAGTAAAAAGCATAGGAGGCAATGAGGAAGATGTTATAAAACTAATCAACCATTCATTCGCAGTATCCTTGGATACCTCTTTTTGCCGCACATCCTAACTACATGGAATGCAGCGATCCAACATGCAGCCCGATAATAAATAAAGGAGTAGTCATAAAATATGATGCAAATATGCATTATGCTACAACAGCGTTTTCTTCTGCCGTATTTCAAGAAGCATGCAACCGGAAGAATATTCCTTTTCAAAAAGCCGCCGCTAACTCAGACCTCAGAACAGGAGGTACAATAAGTGCATTTATGCAAACACAGGTGGAGATTAAATGCGTAGAAATCGGCATTTCCACCTGGGCCATGCATTCAGCATACGAAAGTTGCGGAACTGCAGCCAAATGATTCGGAGATAAAATCAACCATATTTTATCTGATCATTTGTTATTGACTAAAGACCTCTCCTTTCAGGCAAAAAAAAAGTGCAAAAGTCTCTCCTTAGTAAACACAGTAAAGATAATCAATGTTATCACCTCTTGAATTACTTTCAGCTGCATCAACGAGAATGGGCCACCATTCCCCTCAAATCCGATACGATTCGCAGGTATCTGACAAGAATATTCAAAGAAAGCAATTGCCCAACTAAAGGTAATCACACCTATCAGTGGAAGAGCTGCAAACCAAGAATACTCCTGCTTCATCTTTAGATGACCATACCAGGCGAAGGTCATAAAGACATTGGATACGATGAGTAACAAAATTGTATATAATCCTTTCATAACAACCGATTTTAATTAATCTATTTTATCTGGTAATAATTCCTCCTGTACATTAGTCATACTGCTCCAAAGGCTATAACGGCTTCCGGATTCATCGCTTCCAACTGCCGTAGAATTCCTTTCATATCACTTCGGCTGGACTGCGATTCATATGGACAGTTCTTCACTTGCTTCTGATAATGACGCAAAGCTGCCAATTCCATCAAATCCGCCTCATGTACCAGACACATCGGACGGATAATTGTCATATCAAACTTCTTCATTACCAGCCGAGGAGGCATTGAACTGAACGCTCCCTGATAGGTGATATTCATCAGTAAAGTCTCTAGAATATCATCCATATGATGTCCCAACGCGATCTTATTACATCCTTGCTCCTTGGCAACGGTAAACAGTGCTTTCCGCCGATTCCAGGAGCAAAGGAAACAAGGAGACTTACGTGTATCCGTAGCCGGATCAAAAGGCAGTTCATACTGTACAAAAGGTACTCCATACGCTTCGCAATGCGCTTTCAAATATTCTGTATCACTCTGATAAGGTATATTCTTCATCACTACATGTACAGCTACCACCGAAAAACGGGGTTTATAGATACGTACCCGTCTGCCCAACAGCTCAACAAGTGCCAGCGAATCTTTTCCTCCTGACAGTCCGATAAGGATTTTGTCCCCTTCTTCTATCAATCCATATTGCACCACTCCTTTGCTAAACCGCCGTTCAATGCGGCGAATGGCTTTCCTCTTCTTCCGTAAATTGTGTCATATCTTATGAAAATCGGACTGCAAAAGTAAGGCAAAAGAACGATTTAAAGAAGAATTAACAAAATAGAATTACGGAAAAAGGGTTTATTTCTAATAAATTTGTACTTTTGAACAATTGATAAATTGTTGACCTTCTGACCAAACCGTCACTCATAAACGCTAAGAAATGAAAAAAAATATATTTTTTTTCTAATTTGCGGTTTCTTTTTGGCGGAGTTTCTGCACAAAGCCTGGAACAGGCAAAGCCTTATTCACTAAGGGTGACTATGAAAAAGCCAAGCCTGTCTTCAAAAAGTATGCTAAATCCCAACCGTCGAACGGGAATTATAACTATATGGTATGGCGTATGTTGCCTGAAAACAGGAGAAGCGGAAGAAGCTGTGAAACCTCTCGAAATGGCTGTAAAGAAACGGGTAGCCAGCGGACAGCTTATATCTGGGACAAGCTTATAATGATTCACTTACCGTTTTGAAGATGCAGTCAACTGCTTGAAGAATATATCACCGACCTTAAAGAAACGAAAAACGCCCTACCGAAGAAGCTGAAAACTGTTAGAGAAAAAGCAAAGCCGATCTCCGTATGCTGAAAGGCGTAGAAGAGGTCTGCTTTATCGACAGCTTTGTGGTAGACAGGTCTAATTCCTGGATGCTTACAAAATTAGCCCCGAATCGGGCAAACTGTTTCATGTCAATGATTTTTTCTTCAAGATGAAGGAGGAAGGGAACTGTTTATGAAACAGAAATCGGAAACAAAATCTATTATAGTGAAAAAGGCGGAAAGAGGAAATCTGGACATTTTCCAAAAACAAATTGCTGAATGAATGGAGCAACGGACGTCCGTTACCCGGAAGCATCAACGAGGCCATGAATGCAGACTACCCTTATGTACTTACGGACGGTATCACTATCTACTATGCCTCGGATGGCCCTGGCTCGATGGGAGGATATGATATTTTCGTCACCCGTTACAATACGAATACCGACACTTATCTGTACCGGAAAATGTGGGCATGCCGTTCAATTCGCCCTACAACGACTATATGTACGTCATTGACGAATTCAACGACTTGGGATGGTTTGCCTCCGACCGCTACCAGCCCGAAGGACAAAGTGTGCATCTATGTATTCATTCCCAATTCATCCAAGCAAGTGTATAACTACGAAGCGATGGACCCGCAGACAAATGATTCGTTGGCGCAGATTCACTGCTAAAGAAACATGGAAAGACAAAATGCAGTTGCCGAAGATTCGTCAGCGTCTGAAAGCTGCCAATCAAAAAGCCGCGGACGCACGAAAAGCATGATTTGAATTTGTCATTGATGATAATACCACTTATTACAAACTGGATGATTTTCAAATCCCCCAAAGCCAAAGCCTTGTTTCCAGCAAATACAATCAGATGGAAAAAACTATCAAACAACTGAGGAGAAACTGGAAGATATGCGTCTCTTACGCCGAAGCCAACAAGCAGGAAAAGGACAAGATGTCCGCCGCCATCCTCGACCTGGAGCAACTGTGTACTTGCAAATGTCCCGAACTGGATGCTTGGAGAAGACTGTAAATGTGCGCAACCTGGAAAAACAAACGATAAAATAAAACTCTGAACTATGGATATACTCATTATCGCCTCATTGATTATAGGAGCAGTAATCTTGTTCTTAGTGGAATTATTCGTAATTCCGGGCATCAGCGTTGCCGGTTTTCTGGCAGGAGGTTGCATCATCTTTGCCAACTACTATGCCTTTGCCTATATGGGCACCACGGCAGGTGTCATTACGCTTATCATATCTGCCCTGGCTTGTATCGGCTCGTTGGTATGGTTCATGCGCTCCAAGACACTCGACAAAATTGCATTGAAAAAAAACATCACCTCCAAAGTAGACCGTAGTGCCGAGGAAAAAGTCAAGGTAGGTGATATAGGCGTAACCACTACTCGCCTGGCTCTTATCGGCTATGCCGAAATCAACGGAGACATCGTGGAAGTAAAGTCATCAGACGGCTTCCTGAACGAAAAGACTCCGATTATCGTAGACCGTATTGCCGACGGAGTCCAATTAATGGTTGAGTGAAATTTCAGGAATCAAAATAATAATTCAATTAATAAAAACTCATGGATGGAAACATCTTTGTACTTAACCTATCGTTCTGATTATAGGAGGTATTATCTTCCTGATACTATTTCTTCCATTACGTACCGTTCTTCCTCGTGGCTGTCTGCCAAAAGTATCGGGAGTTAACATCTCGCTGGTACAGCTCTTCCTGATGCGTATCCGTAATGTGCCGCCTTATGTCATTGTGCGCGCCATGATTGAAGCTCATAAAGCAGGTCTGCAAACGCTGACGCGTGACGAATTGGAAGCGCACTACCTTGCAGGCGGACACGTCGAAAAGGTTGTTCATGCCGCTCGTTTCCGCATCGAAAGCGAATATTGACCTCCCGTTCCAGATGGCAACCGCCATCGACCTGGCCGGCCGTGACGTGTTTGAAGCCGTACAAATGTCCGTCAACCCCAAAGTAATTGACACTCCTCCCGTGACTGCCGTAGCCAAAGACGGTATCCAGCTGATTGCCAAAGCACGTGTCACGGTGCGCGCCAATATCCGCCAATTAGTGGGAGGTGCCGGAGAAGATACGATTCTAGCCCGTGTAGGTGAAGGCATTGTGTCCTCCATCGGTTCTTCAGAGAATCATAAG
>VOFE01001741.1_pt1 | contig 14000 bp, 20 predicted proteins | sample 5384071 | NCBI WGS metagenome assembly VOFE01 (sample SAMN12384724, study PRJNA508395) | human gut metagenome | isolation source: healthy gut D | host: Homo sapiens
TAGTAGAAGGTCTTGAGGTCGATGTACAGGAGTCACACCCGAAACCAGATTAAATTTTTTATTGGCTGTATCAGTACACACATATAAACCTTTTCCATTTGCCCGAACAGTTCTATTTTGTAAAGTGCTCCAATTCCACAACTAAATACACCATTTGGGTCTCCTTCTCCTGTAAATAGGCCTAAGTTACCCTTTTAATAAAATGTCTCCATTTCGGGTAATACTTGTAACTATACTACCATCTGAGGCAAAATAAAGATTATTTGTAATTGGTGAAACTCCTATTCTTTTTCTTCGCTTCACCTGCCGTTAATAATATTTCTAATGTACCACTCCTAAGACTCGCATCAAAATGAACATTGGCATTATCCCTCCCTTCTACATTTCTAAAATTAAAATGATAATCTTGTGCTGAGTACTCAAATTAAAACCAAAAAAGCATTAGTTTTATTAATTACCATCATATTGGTAAGCCCATTTCCCCCCCTGCAATATCATTTCCTACTATCTTGAAATTAGAGAGAGCATCATCCCTATCCGTCCCATCAGGTTCTATTGTATTAGAACCTTGACCTATGCCCCAACAGATTTTCCCATTATTACCTACAAAATAAGTAGCTCTTCTGTTATTAGCCTCAACAGGATCTCTATCATTGCTAAGCATCATGTAAGGATGCCAATTAGCTCTCACCATGAATCCTCCTCCATTATGCTGTCCATCCATTGGGTTTCCTTCTGTCATAAAGAAGTTTCTAATCTGGGAGCCATCTCTTGATGGAAGATTATATGTATTCCCTTTTGATTCATCCTTTACGATGATATTATTAGACACAGTAGTATACACCCATGTAGATGGAGTATTTCTTTTCATACCCATAGTTTATTTCTTGTGGAATAAGCAACTCCCCTCCACCAACGTTATCTAACTGTTTTATTGTTTCTTTTATGGAATCCAAATTTAGGTCTTTTTGAGCTAGAAGGAGAAGCCCCGAACATCGTACATGATAAGTCCCCATTTAGAATGCCAGAAAGAGTTATATTATCAAAATTCTTGATCCATTCTCGACTAGAGAAGTCTCATTCAATATTACTACTCCATTCCTCAAACTCCCCTTGGAAATCCAGCACGCAATTCTCCGGCACTTCAATCGTCTGCCCGGCTAAGCAGTAGTCGTACTGGATGATGTAAATGGTGTTCGATTTGCTCATCATGTGCTGCGTGAGAACGTTTTTTCTTACAGTAGTTAAAACGGCTTCTCTCAAACTCCCATCCCAAACATAATAAACGCCATTCACCCAATAATATGTATCATGTTTAAGGATATAAGAGGAATCCATATATTCCGTAGAAGCTTTGATTTCTCCGTAAGAATCCCAGATGGTATATTTGTTTATGTCATCCGCAACCATAGCATAAGCCTTTCCGTCACGTCCTATCACGACCGTTAATTCCGTATCAGTAGGAGCTTTTATAGCGACTTCATCTGTCACAGCGTCAACGATAGAATTTACTTGAAGGTATGAGGTAGGTAAAACTTCCACGTCTTGTATATTCTTACGAAGATATATACGGCTCCATTCCGCTATAAGCAGACGTGTCATATTCTTTATCCGCAAGCTTAAGCCTATTTCCCCGTCTGTAGTTATATCTTCCTCGTCAGGATGATTAGTGATATTTATGTCACCCTCAATCTGTTGTATTCCATCAACCAGTTTCCAGTTAGAAGGGTTCTCATAACCGGATAAACTTAATTGTTGAAACTGATAAGTAACCCAATTCTCCCCTTCTTGAGCGAAAGTGATCTTTGACCAAGTATCCGTTCTCTAGGGAGGAACATCTTTTATAGCACTAACCAACGTATGTACACCACCCTTTAGGCCAAACACGGTGACATTATAGCCATAACGGTTAAAATATACCTTTGGATTAATACCATCATCGCCAATCAGTATCCAGTTATCATCTTTCCTGAAAATATGGTCTGCTACACAATCATCATTAATACATCTTTCCGTTATAACATTGCCATCAAGGTCTTTATATGTAATATATATGCCCTTCCTTCTCATCCAGAAAGGCAATTGTATACGGGTACCCCCAGCCGATCCCATCCAAGGCAAATACACGTTGTTACATTTCCACAATATGGAATCAAGCCTCTCTTTCGTCCTAGCGTCATATACGGCCTGAATGTATGTCAACGGATAGATAGGAAAACGCTCGTTCTTATCCTTGGCCAGCTTCTCTAGCTGCTGTACGCTATCCCTCTCGTAACCCTCGCAAATATCTTTCGCTCTTCCATGATGTATCGTGCTTTAGTTCGTTATACGTAAAATATGTTGTAGCCGGCGTTAAGTCTCAAAGATCAAATCAAGGTCGTTAGCCTTTACCCAATCCTCGCCTTCCTTCTTGTAAAGGGCCAGCTTGAATACGCTCGTATTATCCAACTGATCTAATTTATAGGTATTCCGGCCAGATAGAAAGGCTTACCTACCCTTATGCGCTGATCGCCGTTCTCCGTAAGATCGATGTTCTTACGGCCTTTGTACAATGTCCTTACCTTCGGCTTGTAGATACTGAATACAAGCTTAAATATCTTTCTGATGATTTTGTATACGAATTGTCTCATGATTATGATGTTTTAATAGTTATATCGGTAGCTCCGGTGGCGTCGACCCAGTTTTGTGCCTGTCCACCAGATTGGTTTGCTAAGGGTAGTATCAAAGTACATTAAACCTATAGGTATATTTTCAGTGGGTCTTTAAGTGTAGTATTACCTAATAATGGTGCGCATCTTATATTAAATTGAGAGTCTATACAACATTCCTCTAAATTGACTTGCCTTTAATATCGCACCCCAAAATCTACAGATTCATCCGAATATACTATGGAAGTGATAGCCTTACCTATTGGTCCTATTACTTATAACTTTACGAGCATTTGGGCCATCAGAACCATAACCCATATACTTGATTTGGTTATTGTCTTTATCCAAGAACAAATAGGAATAATCTTCTGCTTTATAATTAGAACAAATTACTTTCTCAGGTTTTATAGCAAAATTAGCCGATTTAACACGTTCTTTATTATCATAACTTTCAGTTAAATTGTTTCCAAGCACACCTCAGCACATTATCAGCATTAAAATTAGCCCACAGTGCCTGCTTTTACCATATAGAAGAATTTGAATAAAGAAGTTCTCAATAGCTTTACCCTCTTTTTTTTTTCTTGTATCTAAAACTACCCCTTCAAGATTTGAAGTTTCACTTTTACTATATCTAATTCTATAAGATTGGTCAAGTGTGTTATCTTTCCATTCTGCTATTTCTCCCTATTCTAGCAATATTTTTACGTTTTTATACTCACGACTGACAGACGTATAATGAACTAAACTCTGGATTCATTAAAGATCTTGAAGAGATAGAAACTTGAATTCCATTAATAATTGGCCTTTCACCATTACAGTAGGCTACTAAATTATCTGTAGATATTTTTGAAGGGTCTTGATGTACTCCCTGATTAATATAGACAATAATATTGTTATAAAAATTTACATGATTCCACTTTTCATATATAGCCATTCCTCCATTTTCTATTCCTTTTACTATATCCAAATAATCTAGATTAGCATCTGCTTTGATTATTGTATCTCCATAAAAATTATTTATGATGTTATTTTCTCCTTCCGAATATATTCCTATACGTGGGATTATACCACCTTTAAATGAACTTGATGTTGCTTCTTCTTTACCCCAAACGTGTAGATTTTCAATAAACCACCCTCCAACACCTCCAATTCGTAAACATATAGGATAATTTACAATTTCCATGTTTGTTATATACCCATCTGAGGAAGTTATATTCATTCCGTAAATTCCTGATAAATCTTCTCTATTATCATAACCGATGCTGCTTTGTAACTACTATTTTTATACCAGAAAAAGTGTTAGCTCTATTACATTGAATAACACCAGCAAAACAATCTTTTATATAGATGTTACTATAAAAGACGTATTACTATATGTAATAAGCCCTATTATTTGATTATTATTTCCCTCTAATATAAAATCTTTATAAATTCCTTGCGTATACCCTACTGTATTAGGTATATTAATTAAACTATCCCCATTAAAGTTGTTACTTGCTTTTTATAGTTGCTCCATTCCCTGTATATATTTACTGGTTTATCTATTAACCATTCTCTACTAAGAATATAAACACCCTGACATAATGCTATTGTACAATGATTAATTTTGCTTTGTGCATTATGCCAATCTCCACTTGTTATATTATTTGCAAGGTTTGAATTTCTCTTTATGCAATCTGAAAACTTAACAGCTGATATAAAGGCATCAGTACAATCTGTTGATTCATTTGGTATTGCCCCAAACCACTCTGTATATATATATTTAGCCATGGTGGTTCCTTCAAAAACTAAATTTCTAAATATATAGTTTTCTTTAGACTCTATTACCGTGTTATTAAAAATAATCTTTCCATTTTTCAAACTCCCCTTGGAAATCCAGCACGCAATTTTCAGGAATAACTATAGTCTGCCCGGCTAAACAGTAGTCATATTGGATGATATAGATGGTGTTCGGCTTTCTCATCATGTGCTGCGTGAGCGTGTTCACGCCGTTCACGTAATGCTTCCGGAGATACACACGTCCCATGCCGGAGTAATCCTTCGGTGCGTATTCCTTGTCTTTTAATTTTAAGGTCTGGTTATCCGTAACGGTTATATCCTCCTCGTCCGGAAGGTTGGTTATGCTCTTGTTACCTATCAATTGCTTCGTAGCCTCGGAAAGATCGTTCGATCGACGGAACCGGGCTTCAAGTCCGTTACCTGTTGGTTGGTGATGTCGATTATCTCGTTCCTCAATCCCCTCCGGGTGATATACGTATCACGGATAACGTTACCCTCATGGTCTCTCCAAGCACGGTCTACCGTAATCTCCGGGTAAGGTCTATGTCCGGCTTGAAACCGGCGGGACGGGCTGATACCGGGGCATGGCTCTTGATCTCATCAACGACATCCCCCATATTATTAACCTTTTTCCTCCGCTTTCTTACACGATTATCAAGTTTTTCCGTATCTTCCCGAATATCCTCTATGGTATTGTCTTGTGCCTCCAACTCATCGGTAATGACCTTTTGGCTCATGGTATCAACCTTGCTATCACCACGGGAATCAAGTACGCTTACGTAACGTTCATGCTTCAGCCACTCTCCTTCCGTACCGTTCCAATCACCTCATGACGGCAAGTTGGTAAGAGGACAGACCGTCATAACCATACGTGGCGGTAGATGTCTTCACTTTCAATACGACAGCCCCCTCCCCGATATTCGTGGCCTCGCTCGAACTCGGTAATAGAGAACAGGTCGTCCTTTCTGGTACGCATAAGGCAACGGTCATTGAACCGTGGATCAACAGGATATCTATGTGGATCCACGTCGCCACGTCTCAGGAAATCCCAGTTCTTCACGTAGATCAGCTCGACGGAATAAGATCCCTCTTCCAGCCCTTGCGGAATGGTAGCCTTGACAGTGCCGTTATCAAACGAATCCACCTCCACCAAATAACGTTCCCTCCTGCCGATAAGGAATAACTTAAGCAACGCACGGCTGAAATCCTCCCTCACGTTGCTGATACCTTTTCAACACCGTCCACTCTATCCTTATGATCCTGTCCTTGAATATGTATACCATGATTATATAGTCTTGTTATTGATTGAGTTGGCCCCGGATGGATTGACACCCATAAGAACCAACGCTTGATTAAACATACTGTCCGCATGCTGATCCCTGTAAGTAAGCAACGTGAGGCCGGATATATAATAGATCAGCGCCTTTTTCAGCTTGGGGCTTACCTCCAAGCTATCCCGTTATATCCTCGTCCGTTATGATCCCGATCTCGAACGTGTCAGATTTATCCTTCGCCTTATATAGCTCCAATGTCTTACTCCGGCCTCATGGTCAACGCCAGTTTAGGTCTTTCCCATGTCCCCGTTGCGTATGGATCCGACAGCGTGGCGTATTCCTTATCGTTCCAATAGATAGGATCAGAAATAAATAAAGGCCATGATGATAGCCTAGCGTAACAAATCCGAGAGTAGTTCTCCGGCAAGCTTACATGAGCGACAAGATCGTCCTCTATAGTTCCGTCCGTTATTATCTTGTTAGGTTCCAACAGGCCCCAGTCCGCGTTACCGTTCACGAAGCGCAACGCCTCCGATATCTTGGACTTGATAATCGTGTCCATTTCCTCGTTATCCTGCGTTCCTAGGAACTCAGCGTCATTAAGCCCGATCTCGTCTATGCAGATCTTGACCTCACTCACTATGTCGCTCACGCTAATATCCATATCATTTCATGTTCGGGAACGAGACACTTAATTTATCCTTTAACTCCTCGAGCATATCATCGTTCTCCACCTTATAGCCCATCTTGGCGAAATAGTCGATAGCGTCATTCACGTTCTTTACGGTCTTGACCTCTTTCACTTGTTCTTCCCTGCCTCTCGAGTTCCTCATGACCGAGACACCAGACACATCATCGTCTTTTAACGTAGAGACGAGCCGGATAGACGTACCAAATCGGCAATCATTCTCGATAGCGTCTTGTACGAAAGGGTTGCTAGTCCGTAGCAAGGCGTTCTTGCCATTGATGAAATTACCGCCCTTGAACTCCATGCTGACCCTTGTGCCGCAGTATATAGTACGGAGCATGCAATTATCCTTGCCTACCAACTCATATGTTTTCGTGATCATTCGATTGATTTATTAGACCCACCGTGCGTTTGCTCCGGTGGGTCTTGTTTGACAATATTACAGTTTACACGTTAATCTCTCCCTTGTATGGTTTCCATGCGGTACCGTCATATACATACAATCCGACGGCGTGCGTATCGTCCGCTACGGTCAAATAAACCACATCGTCCTTTTTCGGTGTAGATACGGAACTCAGGGAAGCCACGCTGGAAACGACTGTGTCAAGCATAGACAGCTTATATCCGCTCACTGTCACGTCCGGACCGATCAGCATCGAGTTATAACCCGTAAGCATCAAGCAGTCATCCTGAATATAATATTGGGATTTGGCCTCCCGTACCTCACCGCCTTCTCCCTTGGAATGATCCACGGTAAGAGTCTTTCCTTTTGGTAGTAATAACGCTTGGCCTCGGACATCGGGAAAGCTACGGCGCATTCCTCATATCCAAGATCGTCAAGGGCATGCTCTACCTTGAAGTTCAACTTTCCGAAAGTGGTCTCAAAAGAGGAGATATCGATACCGATATTCTGTTTCTTGACGAATGAGATATCCTTATGTTTCGTGAAATCGATGTTCAACAACTTCTCGATGAACTTGGTACCGCAATACACGTCCATCTCGTTCGTGTTTGAGTACTTTCCGAAAAGCATACGGGTGATACCGATAAGATCGGCGAACTCCAATGTCGAACCGATCTGGTAACCCAGCCGTAATTGTCTCAACACGCCTTTCTGGGAATACACGTATTCGGTACCTGTTTTCTTGGAGCCATACTTCACGAACTTTCGTACCTACGCCGATCAACATCGTGTGTACATTTCTTGCGGAAATTAGACAAAGTCCAATCCTTCAAGTCTTGCACGTTCCACTTAGCCTTCTTATTGATACGCTCGAAGAATTCCGTCCACGTGATCGGACATACCTTCTTCTGCAAGTAGGCGATCTCTTTCTTGGGATAAGCGGAATCCGGGGCGATCTCCACCTCACTCTCACTCATTGCCGGTGCCATGATGTGCAATCCGGTACCCGCTTTCAAATCCGGGACATACATTTCCCTCCTTCATCCAACGGGCCATTAAGAGCGGAGACCATAATACCGTTAGCCTTATCCGCGGATATGACATAGAGGACTAACGGGCTACCGTCAGAATTTCCGTTCTCATCATATCCGGTCACGCCGTCTACCAAGACAGTGTTGCACTCGGCAAATAACTTCTCGTCATTCTTATACAAGCTTAGCTTTACCTCAGCGTCCTTTTCAGTGTTGGTCACCGCCGCCTTGGTAACGCAATCCATTATAGCCTCGCCAATATTGTAATGCTCCGGTTCCTTCGTGTTGACATGGACTTGCTTGGCGAGCTTGAGGAAATCCGTGTGCATGGGATATTTGTACGCTTGAAATTTACTGACGTAATCCTCTACCTTGTTCTCGGCCAGATCAGCGTCGGTGACCGCTGATCCGGTAGCCCCCTGCCCCTGCTGGTCAATACCCTTACCTGCCGCGTCCGGGGTTGCGTTCTCCAACGGCTTGCCATCATTGGGATCCGTATCACTTCCATTCTCCCCGATCTCCACGGCCATAGCCGCTCCACCGGTCAATACCGCCAAGACAAAGAACAAAGCCTTGACCCAAAACATCTTGTCTTTAAATAATTTATTCATCGCAAAAAGTATTAATTGTTATTATTCTTATTAAAAAAGGATTGTTCACGTCTTGCGTAACCGGCTTCTCCTGCCGTGCTCCTTGCCTTCCTCTCGGTCTTTCCTGCTTACCGCTAAGATCCTTTAACTTGTCGGTAACTTTCTTGTTGATCCCTTCCGCAACGCCTTCCTCCCGCGCGGCCTCCACGTCTTGGTTATAATTCATTCCCTTGGCCATCATCTCGAAAATAGACGGGTCCAATTTACCGACGATCAAGTCATCCATGACTTGATACATCTTGCCTATAACCTCCTCCGCTTGATCATCGGAAAGGCCCATCTCCGAGGCTTTCGCCCCTAATCGCTTCCACGCTAGCCGGCATATTCTCCGACATTTGTTTCTCGATCTCGTCCTGTTTCGCCAGTTTCTCCAAGTAAGCGTTATGAGCGTCGGCCAGCTTTTTGCGAATAATCGGGATCATCGGCCAAGGCTTTTAAGTCAAGCCCTTGTTCTGTACCATCCACACCACGGGATCGAAATCATCCTGATCCCTAGCGGCTACCATCAACTCGGCGAAAGCAGGACTCTTCGATAGGTTCTCCCGCATTTTCTTAGAGTTTCCCTCGTAACCCTCATACTGTCCATGAACTGGTTGACCGAGCCGTAGTAAGCCTCCTCGTCATCCATGTTAAGATCCGATTCCGTTTGGCGTATCTCTGTCTGAATCTCTCTTTGTTAGATATATCTGCCATACCTTAATCGATTTTGTTTTAGGCAAAGGAAAATAATAAGGTATATCCGTTTTGTTATTTTGATTATTTTATTTAACCCATGAACCCTAAGAATAATCAAACATGTGAATCTATTTTTATCTTTGTGATGTTCACCAAAACAAGCGTTCTTTATGGTTAATGGCGTAGATTTCATCCCAGAGCGGGACATGGAGCTTTACGAAGCTTATAGACGTGCTTTGAAGATGAGGGAAGTGAAATCCCACCGAGAGGCGGTAATGAGGGCTATATCCTCCCATGCTCTAGGTTCTGGATCTCCACCCTTCAAGCGTATAGGGGAATCCTGCTGATCAGGAAGGGAAGACCAGAAAAGGGTCGATCGATCAGGAACAAGATGATCGATGACATTTTATGAGATTTACAAAGAGCTGGAGAAAAAGAGAGAATTCAAGGAAGCTCCGTTTATTTCATCACCTCTTTCGCGGTCTATCAAACGGCCCCCTGTTTTTACATATCCTATTCACGGGCGTTGGCGATAATACAACGCATCAACCGGGAAAGGAAAAATGGAAGGTAAGCTAAAAAGACTGATTCCTTCATTAATAATCGCCTTGACAAGCGTCATACTCCAACTCGCAGGTAAACATTTCTATTTCGATACCAATTCCATACCATACGACCATTTTTTACACGTTCACCCACGCAAACATCTTTCATTTATCATTAAATCTTATCGCCTTATTCCAGTTTAAGCCTCGTGTGAAAACATGCCTGATCGGTTACGTGTCTTGCGTCTTGGCCTCTGTTCGTACCACTAGCCTCATTGCCGGTTCCTACATGCGGCATGTCCGGATTTATCATGGGATGTTACGCCCGCAGATATCACGCCTATAAACTAAGCCTTTGGAGAATAATATTGAGCAATATCGTCATGGCGTTTATCCCCTTATTCAACTGGAGGATACACTTGCTGTCATTCCTAATAGCCTATATCATCTATGGAGTCATACAGAAAATTAGCGTTCACGGAAGAGGTTGAGTCTATATTGGCCGAGAATAACAAGAGGCTGAAAAATATATTCGGCACGCACGACCAATTCACGGGGCGTGGAATGGAGGGGCATAGCCATAGGGTTGTCATAGATGATTACCCCATAAGGGTACAGTGGCTTACCGAGGAGGTTTTCAAGAACGATCTGTATCAGGATGTCCTGAAAGCCGGTTCCATAAAGGACTACACGATAAGGTTCAACGAGCTGTACCCGGATTCAGATGGGATAAATGAGGAGGACGTGGCCAACATGCTATTTTGGCCCGTTGCTCGAGAGACCCGTCCTTCGCCTTTTTCTCGTTATTTAAGATCAGTCGAAAGAGGCGGGAGAAATGATCCCCTTCGAGCTTAATTACGCCCAACGTTACGTGCTATCCGTTCTGGAGGAAATGAGGCATAAGGGAGTCCCGATCCGTATAATATTATTGAAAGCCCGGCAATGGGGAGGTTCCACCTTGGTACAGCTCTATATGGCGTGGATACAGCTATTCGTCATGGAAGGATGGTATTCCGTAATTATAGCCCAGACGAAAGATACCGCCAAACGTATCAAGGCCATGTATAAAAAAGGTTCTCGATAATATCCCGGGATTTATATATGGTGTTGACAAGTTACAATTGCCCCTTACGAGCATTCGGCGTCCGACTCCATAATCACCGACCCGTCCGGGAACAAGGTACGTGATAACGTGATAACCGTGGCATCTTATGAGAATTTCGAGTCAACACGTGGTATGGACTATGCCATGGCCCACTTCTCGGAGGTAGCCTACTGGAAAACAACGGATGGCAAATCGGCGGAGCAGGTTATAACAAACATAGACTCGAATATATTGGAGAGACCGTTGACCATGGAGATCTCCGAGTCTACGGCTAACGGCATGGCCGGTTATTTCTATGATGAGTACCAAATGGCCAAGGAGGGCACGTCATCCCGTAAGGCGCTATTCATACCGTTCTTCTTTATCGAGAACGACATGATAAGATTCAAGGACAAGAAAGAGACCCGGCTTTTCATACTGGATCTATTAGGGGAAGGGATGTCACGACCTCCCCTAATGACAATAGCGAGCCGGGACAGTATCTATGGTCTCTATGGGAAAAAGGAGCTACGCTGGAGCACATCAAATGGTATATCAAGAAAAGGGCCTCGTTCCATGATCACGCCTCGATGGCATCCGAGGCACCATCCGATGATGTCGAGTGTTTCAAGTATTCCGGTAATCTCGTGTTCAATATCTATACGATCGAGGTGATGCGGGAAAGATACGTATCACCCCGGAGTTCATTGGCGACATATCCCAATCAGAGAAGACCAAGAGGATAATTCTCACCAAGAATCCGAACGGCCTGTTGAGAATCTGGAAGAGGCCCGATGATACAAGGACATCCAACGAGTATCTTGTTATTGTCGATGTCGGTGGACGTAGCAAGAACTCAGACCCCTCATGTATAACAGTGATAAACAGATGGAATTTACGATTTAGCGGAGGAAAGCCGGAGGTGGTAGCCAGATGGCACGGTCATATACGATATGACTGGCTCGCCTACAAAGCCGTCAAGATCGCCAGATACTACAAGAATGCCCTTCTCGCCTTCGAGAGCAATACGTTTGATAAGAAAAAATCAGAGGCATCCGAGTTTGTGGAGGAAGGCGATCATATTCGTGGCATACTGAAAAAGATAGAGGATATCTACCCTAATCTTTACATGCGAGCGGCGACGGATCCCGAGGACATAAGGAACGGCATATACAAGAAGATAGGCTTCCAGACCAACAAAAAGACCAAGCAGGACATGGTAGATAATTTCATAGTGGCGTTCGAGGACGTTTTGCTTGCAAAACGACAAAATTCATTTTATTGTACATATTTCTTACACAACAGAAATGTCGCAGACACAAAATCCCCTTACCCCATAAAGCGACTTGAGGTAATACGCCGGTTTAACCAGAAAGACATGGCCTTTAACCAAAGTCTGTCTTGAACAGGTTGGCATAAGCATAGTTGTCTGAATAAATGTTCAATACGTGCCTACGTGACGTCTTAATCCATTTTGCTGGAACAGAGATGAACTTGAACACAAAGGTCTTGATTCTGCTGGTGGCACGCAATCCGAATTCCCCGGTCCGCAATCTCTGCATGATGTCCTTGTAGAAGTTTCTGATGAGAGCGGTCATAAGCAGGAAAACGGTATTCTGCGCCATGAATGACTTCGGCAGCCGGTTCCATCCGAAATCATTGTTCATTTCATCGAAGATGCGTTCCTTGCCGCCACGGAGATTGTAGAATTCCGCGATGTCCCTTGCACTTGACTTGTAGTCATTTGTCAGTATGCATCTGTATGTGTATTCGCCTTCCCAGATATCGAGGTCTCCCTCCGTCCGCTTCTGTCTCTGAATGACAAGACGATACGGTTTTCCTTTCCATTTCTCAACAAGGATGGAATTCAACTCAAACTCAATACCGTTGATTTCAACAGTTTTCCATCCAGTCAAGGCAAACATGGAATCATAGAAGGAAGAGCACCTGTTAGCACGAATATAAAAATGCCTGCAATGTGCCTCTACCATATCTACAATTTCTTCCGAGCATGAGCCGCAATCCATGCGGGCACGGGAAATATATACTTCCGATGCCTCCAGTCGCTTGAAGATTCTTTCCAAAGTCTCTCTTTGGTTGAAGCGCACGTTTGTGTTACCGTCTCTATTTTCAATACCGACAATCATGTCGTTAATGACTGCCACACCTGGACTATAGCCCAAGAACTTCTTGTAGGTTGTTTTTGCATCATACTTCTCTGTTTCTATGAACTGATGATCAAAGTCAAAATCATACTCTTGACCGGATTTCAATTGACCAGTAGCAAGCAGGGCTTTAATCAATAAGCAGTTCATCTTGTCTGCTGTATTGAAATCATAGGATTTGCCAGAAGCAGACTTATAGGTGATGTTCTTACAAGTCAGTTCTCCGATAGCACGCAATATGGTGTCTGCGCTGCAAGTACGAAGAGTTGGATGAAGAGACAAATGTTTCATAAGGTGTGTTGAAATATCCTCAATACATGAGCCACCACAAAGATATACGCACATCAGAGAACGTAGAATCTCACTATATTGATAACCAAACAATGTGCATCTCAACCCCAAGGTAGAATCTATGGTTTGAGCTAAAAGAGCATCAAATTGCTCCATAATAGAAAAAATTCCTCCAAAAGGAGTGAGTTTCTCGGATTTTATTTGTACTTTTGCCATGTCATTCAGAATTTTGTTTGTTTTTTTAAGCAACACTAAGATAAGTGAAATTTCTGACATGGCAAAATCCTGAGCAACTTTTTGTTGCTCAGGTGCTTATAAAAAATATTAAATTATAGTACTAGGGAAACTATTGTATTGACGGATCTTGCAAAGACTGAAAAAATGACAGAGCCATTACGCATGATATAAATTCATTTACATATGATATTACAAAAGATCTATGTCCTTTATGTGTGAAGAGACAAGGATATAGATTATATAAAATCAATTATTAATTTGAATATAAAAAACAGAAAGAGATAATATATAAAAACAGAAAAGCTCTTTACAAGAGCTTAATAAAAGATATGTATACGAGAAGGGCATATAAATACAAACAAATATGATTTTGATGGGTTTGTAGAAGAATTAAAAAATATAGATCAAGACGTGATTTGTATGATAATATGAAAGAGGACGGGTATCAAGATCTAGGAGATTGGGATGAATTTAATAAGAAATTAGGATTTTAGTCACTAGATTTAAATATTAGGCGGGTGAAACCAACG
>VOFE01001783.1_pt1 | contig 14000 bp, 20 predicted proteins | sample 5384071 | NCBI WGS metagenome assembly VOFE01 (sample SAMN12384724, study PRJNA508395) | human gut metagenome | isolation source: healthy gut D | host: Homo sapiens
GGCGGATGCAGTGCGTGTCCGTCACGATCGCCGGTTTTCCAAATACATCTCCCATAATCAGATTGGCACTTTTGCGTCCGACACCCGGCAGCTTTAACAGGGCATTAAAATCGTTTGGAACATTTCCACCATACACATCCCGCAGCATCCGCATGCAGGCACTGATATCCCTTGCCTTGCTTTTTCCCAGTCCACAGGGACGCACAATTTCTTCGATTTCTTCCACAGGAGCATCTGCTAAAGCATTGACATCCGGGAATTTTTCATATAGTTTGGGTACGATCATATTCACGACTGCGCTGCGGTTATTTTCTCCTGCCGGCGAAATAACTTAAGAAACAATTCTTTTGCCGCAAAGCCAAGCAGAATAATAAATGGCAGTGCACCTAACAACAATACGATCGGATGATCAAACTGCGACAGATCTGTCACTGCAGGAGCCGCTGTCTCCGTAATCTCTTCCGCCTGATCTGCCACATTCTCCGGTGCTACCTTCCACAAGCTTGCGATAAAGTGTACTAGAGCAACGATCATCTGTACTACTTTTCGGACAGCATATTGTACATATCTGCCAAATGGTATCCCCATTTTAACATCCCTCAAGGCAATTGCAAATAGTACACCTAACAAAAAAATACGCCAAGCACCCCACGACCATTTTCGAACTGCCGTCAAATATCATATGCTTAGTACTATCCGAAGCATCGCTTTGTTCTCTCAGGTAATCATTGAGCCGCTCCAAATAGCCACACCACATATGGAGTATCAACAGGACGGCTCCCAAAATCACTGCCAAAAGTCGAAAGCGTGGATTCTCTAAGAATGTTCCCAACAAAAATATAAATACAACTTCTACCGCCAAATACCATTTCCCGGTATAACTGAAATGCTCTCTGTGTATCCGCCACCATTTGATCGAAACAGCCATATTCCATAAAACGATCGACATATAAAGGACAGTGATATCTTTTGCCATCTGCGCCGATCTGCCAAGCAATCCATAAAGGAAGATAATTTCTAATAAGTGTCCCATTATAAGGACAATAGCACCGGTATATTCCTGATACTTTGCTCCGTTTGTTCGGGTGTCCACATTTCTTTGCGCCAAGAGTTCTATTCTTTGCAAAGCATACGTAAATCCATACAAAAACGGCACTGCAAGCATCCCCAGTATATCCTCTGTTGCTGTCCGCTTCGTATACAATAACACAGCCATATATATTCCGCACCAGCCAATCATTTCCATGAGCAACACAAAAAAAATCTTCCAGATAACGGTATCTTTGCTCTGGTGATCTCCACAGCTTTTGCAATTTTGTCGTTTTAAGATCATTTTGCTCCATAAAGCGGTCCATATCCGTCATACGCTCTCGTACCTCCACACAAAATTGTATATCTATCCGCTAGTTTCTTTCTAACATCTTGCACCAAATCCTCACCTATATCATATATTCCACGCTAGTGCACCCGCCGGTATCTGTACCTCCTCGCCCGCTATTTGCGGTACGATCAGCAATACTTCCGCTGCTTTGCTTTGTAGTAATGTAACCGCTTCCAAAATGTCCCTAACAGGTCGTGTCGTGATACATACATATTGCCTGCTCTGTCTGCAGTTCGGTATGATCTGCCTGATCATCCGCGCAAAATCTGCACTGTCTTTCGCAAGATCAATACCTGCCAACCTGCGGTTTAATGCTGTGATCGCTGCGATTCCCTGGCATTGTTCCAACACGATCTCCTCGTCGGTATCTTCCCTGCCATTGGTACGAAAGCTGACTCTCGCTCCTTTGCGCAAATAATAGTCTGCTAATGTTGAGGCTGCAGAGATCGCCGCCTCCTGCATTTCCTGCCGATAAAAAACAGAATCCGTCTCCACATCTGACAACAGGCAGACATCTCGCGAATAGGTTGACTCAAAACTATTCACTAACAGCTCACCATACTTTGCAGATGCTTTCAATTAATATGTTTCATCGGATCATACGGCTGATACGGTCTGATTCCCCGAAAATAAAACGGATCTTCCTGATAACTCCGACGTTCCACAATCTCCCCCCAATACCTGTTTATTGTGGTTCAATAACTGCTTCATGGATAACTGTCTTGGATATACATAGATCATCGTGTTTTCCGGCAAGACAGTACATATTTTTTGCTCATAAAAAATCCTGTGCAGCTATTTGAATCTGCCCTATCGAATATTTTCCGCGACATTGTGGTCGAAACGGCAGCGTACGGGTGATCTGCTTTCGTCCACCTACCATAAATACTTCACTTCTATAGTAATGATCGGTAACGACCGCCTCCGTCTCATCTTGAAACTGCAAACTTTTGTCGGCCTGAAATTTGACTTGTAGTGCAGGCAAAGGCATCCTCTTTTTATTTTGAATAATCTGCTTTAAAGTACAAAGTTCTCCCGGATAAACCCCCTGCTCTCCAAACGCCAGCGATACGTGCAGCTTTCGCTTCCAATTTTTATCAAACACTTTTCTCTGTCCAAAAAAATAGGACAAGTGCAAGAAAAACTGCGATCAGTAATGTCACCTGTGCACCCCTCCTTCCCGTAAAATCGTCCTGCCACAATTCTGTATTCTGTGGCTTCTATCTCTGTCTGATAGCTCTACATCATTATACTTCGTTCTGTGGCTTCTATCTCTGTCTGATAGCTCTACATCATTATACTTCGCTCTGTGGCTTCCAATATTCTGTTGGCACCTCTACCTGCTCTAATATGCTTTGCAATATCGTTTCTTTCTGCTCCGCACGATACGCCACGATCCTATGACCTAAAACAGGTACACATAACTTTTCACATCATCCGGTGTCACAAAATCTCTCGCTTCGATTGCTGCATATGCCTGACAGCATCTCAAATATGCCAATGTTCCGCGAGGGTTCACACCCAATGCTATATCGGAATGCTTTCTCGTTGCCTCGACAATATGGGCAATATAACGTCTGACACTTTCATCGACATAAATATGTCGGCAGCCCTCTTGTGCCTGCACAATTTCTGCCGCTGTACATACCGGCTCCAATCGTTCTAACGGGCTATCCTGTATAAAACGATCCATAATATCCAGTTCTTCCATCACAGTCGGGAATCCCATTTTAAGCTGCATACAGAAACGATCCAACTGTGCCTCCGGCAGTGGATATGTACCCGACGTTTCAATTGGATTCTGTGTAGCGATCAAAAAAAACGGGCTTTCTAACACTCTTGTCTCGCCATCTACTGTTACCTGTTTTTCTTCCATACATTCCAACAAACTCGACTGCGTTCTCGGTGTTGCACGGTTAATTTCATCTGCCAGCAGCACATTACAAAAGACCGGTACCCCCGGCACAAATACAAACTGTTCCTCCTTTTGATGATACACATTCTGCCCGGTCAGATCTAGCGGGAGAAGATCCGGCGTAAATTGAATCCGCCCAAACTCCGCATCGATCGATCTTGCTAATGACTTTGCTAACATTGTTTTGCCGGTACCCGGCGTATCCTCCAACAAAATATGTCCCCCTGCGAACAGCCCTGCTATCACCAATTTAATAACATCCTGCTTTCCAATGATCACGCGGCCCATATTTTCCCGAATAGCTCCGGCACACTCTGCAATCTTATCAAATGTCCACACATTTCCATTTTCCATCATAAACATACACTCCTTTCCCATCAAAGAAGAGCAAAACCAGCATGTTACCTTTCGTCACACTCCCCAACCGCAATTTCCATTTCCCCTCTCAATCTTCGCAGACCAACCGTTACCGTCATCCCACATATTGCTTATTATGTTAGCAGCAAATAAACTATTTTGCAGCCAATAGACTGACTTGTTCTGCCGGCAGCGAACTAAGATAATTGCCGCAGAACGCAGAGTTTTTGGGTGATTTCTTATTTTGTTAAGTCTCTGATGAATACATGCCCGAAGGATTGTCTGAGATGTCCCGGATTAGCAAGGTATCATCCATTTTTGGACGGGACGCTTTCGCTACACTGCGCTACGTCACGTTACTTAATGTATCTGCAATACGAGACATAAGTAACGACGAGCGCAAAGTCCCTTTCAAAAATGATGATTACCTTGCTTCCGGGACTTAAGTTCCCGAAGGGCATGTAGATCAAACATCAGAGACAACAAAATTTAGAAATCAACAAAAACGTAAATGCGGCAAGGCAATTACTATAGTTCTCTGTCGGCAGAAACCGCTATGTTGTGGTTGCAAAATTCTTAGTATTCTTTGACATAATAAGCAATATGTGGCTTGTCCACCATTTTGGTCTGCGAAGATTGCGTTTAATAAAAATGCAGCAGAAAAGAACCAGTCTCCCCTGCTGCAAATAAACTTATTCTGTTTTTAGTCCCGTTTCAAAGGTCCAGCTCCATTTGCCAAAGCTTCTGGTAAATGGATTGACGCCTCGTATATCATTATCGAGCAAGATTCCACTATTGGTTGAATGGATTCGCCAGTATTTACTTTTGGAATACGCCCGTATGATTGTTCTTCCACGGTAAGTATATTTGTTTTTACTTACTTTTTTGATGGCTCCTTTTTTCACATATCCCTTTTTTTCAAGAAAATTTTTTACCTTCTTTGCGGAAGAAAACTTTCCATAGTATAAAGCGATATGGGTTGGATTGCCATTTTGCCATATAACATAACATCCCCAAATTCCAAAGTACTGACAGCCGAATGATTCTGTGTATTACGACCGATCGCACCCTTTGAGCGTGTCTTGTTCCATAAAATTCTGCCGGTCATTGTCTTCTGTCCGGACAAATACGCCACTTTTGATCCCTTCACCCAATCTCTGGTCGTCAATGCCTTCACCTTATAACTTTTTGAAAGGCAATGCCGTCTTCGCAGAAACAGATTTCATACGACCAATCGCAGCACGTACATATCCACTGCAATCACAGCGTATTCCATCTACAACCGCGCCATAGCGTTTTCCTAAAAACCCTTTGGATAACACCTTGCGATAACGTTCCAACTTAATCGTGCCATATGCGTTTGGCTTGGCTGTCGTCGTTGGATGGAATTTCATCGTCGGCGTTTTGGTTACCTGTGCAGATGCCGGCGTCGATGTTGGAACCGCCGTCGGATCCATCTGAGGTATATTCGTCTGCTGTGCAGCCGGCACAGGTGTAACCTCAACCTGCGCCGCACGCACAAACTGTCCTGACGAAACAGCCTGTCCCCCATATACTGCTGATCGTCATTGTTACTGCTAATGCTAAGCCCCATACAAATCCCCTCTTATGATCTGTTTTTGCTTGCATAACCTTCTCCTATTACTGCATCTTTGGAAGCTTAGCAAGACTTGCTGCAATCTCTTCATCCGTAGGGATGTAGTCTCCCATCTTACCATCATTAAACTTCTCGTATGCATACATATCAAAATATCCGGTACCGGTAAGACCAAACAAGATTGTCTTCTCCTCTCCGGTTTCTTTGCATTTCAGTGCCTCATCAATTGCAACACGGATCGCGTGACTGCTCTCCGGTGCCGGCAAAATACCTTCAACTTTGGCAAATTTCTCTGCAGCATCAAATACAGAAGTCTGCTCTACACTAACTGCTTCCATCAAACCATCATCATATAACTGTGAAAGTACAGAACTCATGCCATGGTAACGAAGACCACCTGCATGGTTTGGCGAAGGCATAAAGCTGCTGCCAAGTGTGTACATTTTAGCTAACGGACAGATTGCTCCTGTATCACAGAAATCGTATGCGTATTTACCACGTGTGAGTGATGGACAAGATGCCGGTTCAACTGCGATAAAACGATAATCTTTCTCCCCGCGAAGTTTCTCGCCCATAAATGGTGAAATCAGTCCACCAAGATTTGATCCGCCACCTGCACATCCAATGATGATATCCGGTGTGACATCATATTTATCTAATGCAGCCTTTGTCTCAAACCAATAATAGACTGATGCAGCAATACCTGTGCCAAAACGGATCCAAGTACATAACGATATCCATCCTGCGTTGTAGCAGCTTCTACTGCCTCAGATATCGCACATCCAAGGCTTCCGTTGGTATCCGGGAACTCTGCTAATATCTTACGTCCTACTTCGGTCGTATTGGATGGTGAAGGAGTTACCGATGCTCCATATGTACGCATAACCTCACGACGGAATGGCTTCTGCTCATAAGATACTTTTACCATATACACCTGACAATCCAAGCCTAAAAATGCACAAGCCATCGACAATGCAGTTCCCCACTGGCCTGCTCCTGTCTCTGTCGTAACACCCTTCAAGCCCTGATTCTTCGCATAATATGCCTGCGCGATTGCTGAATTTAACTTGTGACTTCCCGAAGTATTGTTACCCTCGAATTTATAATAGATCTTAGCCGGCGTCTGCAAAGCACGCTCTAAATGATACGCACGAACTAATGGTGCCGGACGGTACATTTTGTAAAACTGCAGGATCTCCTCCGGAATATCAAAATATGCTGTTGTATCGTCAAGCTCCTGCTTTGCCAGTTCTGTACAAAATACATGGCTAAGCTCTTCTAAAGTGACCGGCTTGCCTGTAGCCGGATTCAAAAGCGGTGCCGGCTTATTCTTCATGTCAGCGCGAACATTGTACCACTGCTTTGGCATCTCATCTTCGTTCAAATAAATCTTGTAAGGTATCTTCTTGTTATCCATGTTACTTAGTTCCTTTCTTCATACTTTTTCTGTCAAAATCACGATGGTTTTATCTCCTATCCGGTTCTAAACCATCGTGACCTTAAATCGCTATCTTTGATTATACCACAAATATTGCTTAAGAACAATGCCCGTAATGATCCACGGTGCCGGCTGCTGCTTAAAGGCATGATTGCTTCCGAGCCGTGATACAGCGATCTGTATCGTATCTACATCGCCAATGCCAAACTTCTCCAAAATCGCTGCCGCACCTGCTGCCACCTGAAAATCCAAGGTGTATATAACAACACGGATCTGTGGATTCAACTTTGTCAGGTATGCCAATTCTTTCTCCATGCTTGCAGATGCCACCATAAATACAAGCGACGGTACCGGACAGTCTTTCATACTCTCTTCATCCACCCGGTCAATGATCGTCACATTCTGCAGACCGAAATGATCTACATTGTCTTCCATCGTGTCTCGGTCCGCACCATTGTACTCAACTGCCACGACCGTTCCCTCTGCTGCGATCAACGCTGTCTCAATGGCAATGCTTTCTCCACCGATAACACAAACATCATCCTGCGTATCCACCATCATTTTATTCAAAATGACGGCACGGATCTCACTGCCGACATAATGGATTGAACCTTTGCGGAACATGTCGTTCCCCATACCGATCTTAGCCGTATTGCGTGCATTAGGATTGACGATCAGCATTCCTGCCGATGCATTGATTCCACGATCGATCATGTCCTTCACTTTTTTGTTGTAAATCTGACCGCTCGGTTCTGAACCCTCGTTATACCAGACATCACATTCCCCCAGTCCGGCATTCCAAAGACGGTAAAAAATATCATTGATTCCTGCATTGGTAAAGATTAACGTCGTTTTGTGTGACTCTACCGTTGGAATCACATTTTTGTTCTTACGCGTAATATCAATGATCTTCACATGCTCCAGATCAATCGTCGTATTTCCTGCATAATACTGCAGCCACGACAAAATGATCTCATTTGTAAACACCTGCTTCTCCATGGTCATACCTCCTCACGTTATCTCGTAATGGTTGTGCATAACGGAGTTTCGAAGAAACTCCTATGATGAAAGCAATTGCACTCATAGTATCTAAATCATTCATCCTATAAGAATATATACTTACAGATAAATAACACTGCCAACACATACATTAATACTGTATTTTTCTTGTGCTTGCCACAGAGCAGATTAATAACAACATAGGAAATGATACCGATAGAGATACCCTCTGCGATGCTGTACATAAGCGGCATTGCCAAGATTGTCAAATATGCCGGTACTGCTTCTGTCAGATCATTAAAATCAATGTCAACAACGGCTGATAGCATTAAGAATCCTACAAAGATCAATGCCGGAGCTGTTGCAAAACCGGAACTGCTGTAAATACCGGTGCAAAGAAAATTGCTAATAAGAACATGATCGCTGTCACTGCGGATGCAAGACCGGTACGCACCTGCACCAACACCGGCAGAACTCTCAACATATGTTGTCGTTGTAGAAGTTCCGATCACCGCACCTGCACTTGTTGCAATCGCATCTGCCAAAAGCGCCGGCTTAATGTTCGGTAATTTTTCATTCTCATCTAACATGCCTGCCTTGGAAGAAACACCAACAAGTGTTCCGATCGTATCAAACATATCTACAAACAGGAAAGAACATAATACAATAATAAAATTAAGAATACCAACGCCATGGAAATCAGCTTTGAAACACTGTCCAAACGTCTCACCGATCTTGCTGAAATCTGTCATGTGCATGGATGGATATAACGAATAAAATCCTTTCTTTACATTTTACCTGATAAATACCAAGAGCCTGACTGAGCATTCCCAAGATCCAAGTTACAAGAATACCGATCAGGATCGCGCCCTTAAAGCCTTTGATATAAAGAATGACTGTGATGATCAAACCGATCAGGGCAAGCACCGCACAGATTCCCTGTGTATGCCAATTGCCGGCAAAATCACAATAGGTAACCAATGTAGAACTATTGGATACTACTAAGTGTGCTCCCTGCAGTCCGATAAATGCAATAAATAATCCGATACCTGCACTTACACCTTTCTTCAAGGTACTTGGTATCGCATTAAAAATAGCTTCTCTGACGTTTGTTAAGGATAGAACTATAAAAACAATACCCTCAACAAATACTGCCATCAATGCCACTTTCCAGGAATACCCCATATTGCCACATACTGTGTATGCAAAATAGGCATTCAGTCCCATACCCGGTGCCAGAGCAAATGGATAGTTTGCTAAAAGTGCCATTGCCATGGTTCCCACAAAAGAAGCCAGACAAGTTGCGATCAGCACGGCTGTGCTGTCCATTCCCGCTGCCGAAAGCATTGTCGGGTTGACTGCCAATATGTACGCCATCGTCATAAAGGTTGTCAATCCTGCGATCACCTCAGTGCGCGCATTTGTGTTGTTCTCTTTCAAATGAAATAGTTTCTCGATCATTTTTACCTCCATAAAATAATATTTCTCTCATTATAACTTTTTTTATGGATGTGAAACAATCCCCATTATTTATATCTTAGATTTTTCGTAATCAATAAACATCATAAAGAAACCTAAGAATAATAAGATAGAACTGCACCAAATCGCCTGTTTATGGAATAATTTGATCAATCCATTCCCGAATACAGCACCTAATATAAAGCTGACGATAATGCCATAATACAATCCGGCCTTACCGAGAGAATCTCTATCTTTACTATGGAAATAATTAAATAAATTCTGCGTACCGGTACGCATATTCCCAATACACATTGTAGTCGCAACACCATTTCCATGAATCTTGCGGAAACTTTCCACCTGTATGCCACAAGCAAACGAAGTCAAAGAATTGGCCAGCAGATTAAACGATGTTGGAATGAAACCAACTCCCAATAATATCACTGCTTCCAACAATACTGACATCTGTCTCAATGCAGTTTTTCAATATTTCTGGTATGTACATATTCAGCTAACGCAATGCCGATCGCAAACGCAACAACAGGAACAAGATAATGTATTGCCAAACGAATATTTCCCTCTGACAGATTAACACCAAACAACAGCATATTACCGGTTTGCGCATTTGCAAACACCCGATCTCTCACAATATAGAATACGCATCCATCAGCCCCCCTGACAGTGCTAATAAGATTCCAAGCCGTACTGACTCTGACATTTGTTTAGAATGTTTCATCTACCTCAACGCCTCCTATGCTAAACTCTCACAGCATTATAGAACCGTGCATTTTATCTGTCAAGATGTCCGATTCATGGATTGCAAAACATCTGCATGCTGTTGTACAATAAACACATAACTCAAACTTCCCATACTGGAAGTTATTGTTCGAACCACATATTGTTTATTATGTCAGCAATAAATATGATATTTTGCAGCCGACAAACTAACTTGTTCTGCCGTCAGAGAACTAAGATAATTGCCGCAGAACGCAGAGTTTTTGCGTGATTTCTTATTTTGTTAAGTCTCTGATGAATACATGCCTGAAGGAGTGTCTGAGATGTGCCGGCTTAGCAAGGTATCATCGCTTTTTGGACGGGACGCTTTCGCTACGATGCGCTACGTTACGTTACTTAATGTCTCTGAGACACGAGACATAAGTAACGACGAGCGCAAAGTCCCTTTCAAAAATGATGATTACCTTGCTTCCGGGACATCGAGTTCTCCGAAAGGCATGTAAATCAATCATCAGAGACAACAAAATTTAGAAATCACCAAAAACGAAAATGCGGCAAGGCAATTACTATAGTTCTCTGACGGCAGAAATCGCTATGTTGCGGCTGCAAAATACTTAGTATTTTTTGACATAATAAACAATATGTGGCTGTGATAATCTGGGATATGGGAAGTTTGAGTACATAGATAATTGCAGTATTGTGTACCACAAACAGCAGGAGGAATGTGAAAAACATGAAAATATTATTTTAACAGCAAATGGAACGCAGAAAGCGGATCTTGTATTAAAGAATGCTTCTATTGTAAACGTATTTACAGAATCCATTGAGGTCGGTGATGTTGCGATCACGGATGGCAAAATTGTCGGCATTGGTACCGGTACGAGGGCAAAATTGAAAAAGATATGACCGGACGCTTCGTGTGCCCTGGTTTTATTGATGGACATATCCACTTAGAAAGCTCTATGGTCACCCCTTCGGAATTTGCAAGAGCTGTCATCGCACATGGCACCACCGCCGTGATCACCGATCCACACGAGATTGCCAATGTTGCCGGCTGTGACGGTATTACCTATATGATGCAGGCAACCAAAGATCTCCCTCTGGATGTCTTCTTTATGGTACCGTCCTGCGTACCGGCAACAGACTTAGATGAGTCCGGAGCCTGTCTGAATGCCGATGATATTACACCTTTTTATAATGATCGAAGGGTTCTTGGTCTTGCAGAAATGATGAACGCTTTCGGTGTCAATCAAGCCGATGGATCTGTCTTATCCAAGATCAAAACAACATTAGAACATGATCGCATTGTCGACGGACATGCACCATTGCTAACCGGCAAAGAATTAAATGCCTATACAGCCGCAGGGATCCGTTCAGACCACGAATGCTCCAACATTGCAGAAGCCAAAGAAAAACTGTCACGAGGTCAGTGGATCATGATCCGTGAGGGCACCGCTGCCAAAAATCTTCAGGAACTTATGCCGCTATTCGAGGCTCCTTATTATAATCGGATCCTGCTTGTAACGGACGATAAACATCCTTTGGATCTTCTAAATGACGGTCATATTGATGCTATCATCCGCAAAGCAGTTCACTTAGGTGCAAACCAATTCGTGCCATTAAAGCGGGCAGTTTGAATGCTGCCACGTATTTCGGTTTACGTGACACAGGTGCCATCGCACCGGGTTATGATGCTGACATCGTTGTTTTGAACGATCTTACAGATCTGCATGTACAGGAAGTCTACAAACAGGGAACGCTCATCAGCGAATGCGGGCAAATAACGACGGCTGTAAACAGTAATACGGATTCCATTCCGGAGCGTGTCATCCATTCTTTTCATGTGGAAAAGATTACGCCAGCGCAGCTCGTGATCCCAAAACAGGGCAAGCACATCCGCGTCATCGAAATTGCATGCAGGAGAGCTTCTTACCTCCGAACGCACAGCCAGCTGGAATACGGATACCAGCGCAAAAGACTGGGCAGATGGTATCAATCCGGACGATGATATTATAAAAATCGTTGCTATCGAACGCCACAAAAATACCGGACATCTCGGCAAGGGTTTCTTAGGAGGCTATGGTCTCAAAAAAGGCGCAGTTGCAACAAGTATCGGACACGACTCTCATAACTTGGTTGTGGCCGGAACAAACGATACTGATATTGCCATAGCAGCCAATGCAGTGATTGAAGCAGAAGGCGGACTTGCCATTGCCTGTCAGGGTGAACTGAAACATACTTTACCACTGCCGATTGCAGGTCTGATGTCAGATCAGCCTTTAGAACAAGTCAATGCCGAACTGGAAACGATGAAAAAAACACTTCATGACTGGGGCATCCCTATGGATATCGACCCGTTTATGACACTCAGCTTTGTCAGCCTGCCTGTCATTCCGGCATTGCGTCTGAATACGTATGGTCTTATTGATGTCAATTCGCACAAAGTAGTAGACGCCAGCTTTTCATAGACAAACCTACAAGTTTTTCATCAACAAACCTGCAAGCTTTTCATCGGCAAAAGAAATTTTTATTTGACAATCATTCTGTTATGCGTTATACTTGAATGGTTGTTGGGATCTTAGCTCAGCTGGGAGAGCATCTGCCTTACAAGCAGAGGGTCACAGGTTCGAGCCCTGTAGGTCCCATAAGCAGTTATTTTACTGCGATGCCGCAGTGGCGGAACTGGCAGACGCCCAGGACTTAAAATCCCGTGGGTAGTGATACCCGTACCGGTTCGATTCCGGTCTGCGGCATTTTTCATTTTAATTATTTCCTGATATATCGTCTCTGTTTTATACAGAGACGTTTTTTGTATTTTAAAATCTATTATTTTATTTTTCACTTGCTCAAACTTCGCGGTTTCAATGCTACTGGATTCAAAGAAACCATTTCCTTTCGTGAAATAAAAATGCATAACATTTACATAAATATGATAGTAGTGTATTTTACAAAAGCTTGGTTATGATAATAGAACGGTGGAATTGGTGCGGATTGCCGGATATATGCATGACCTGGTAAACCATGCTGTTACCGGTGCAGCGCTGCATATCCGTCCACAAAAGGAGCAGATACAATTTAGCATATAACTGGACGAATCTATCTGCTCTATGATGGATTATTTTGAAATTTTTCTCTAAAGAATGCTGATGTGTAAACGTTCTACTGAAGTCCTGCATATGCGATTCAAAATGACCGCTAATGGCAACAAGATCTGCTGATCTTTAATGCAATAACTCAAACTTTATATACCTTGCTAAACCGGGATATCTCATAATACATTCCAGATAAAATAACAGAACGCCTCTATAAATTAGAGACGTTCTGAAAGGAAAAAGTTAAAATGAAAATGCCGCAGACCGGAATCGAACCGGTACGGGTATCACTACCCACAGGATTTTAAGTCCTGGGCGTCTGCCAGTTCCGCCACTGCGGCATCGCAGTAAAATAACTGCTTATGGGACCTACAGGGCTCGAACCTGTGACCCTCTGCTTGTAAGGCAGATGCTCTCCCAGCTGAGCTAAGATCCCAATAACTGTTGAGGAATAACGACCAGAAGGGACTCGAACCCTCGACCTCCGCCGTGACAGGGCGGCGCTCTAACCAACTGAGCCACTAGGCCATTATGATAAGCTGAAGTATCCTCTTATGTAATTCTCTTCAGCTCATCCAGTGGACCCTCAGGGACTCGAACCCTGGACCGATCGGTTATGAGCCGATTGCTCTAACCAACTGAGCTAAAGGTCCAAAAACATAAGATCATACTATGTCAGATACAACGTCTCAACAGAGACGCCGAACAATATATATATTATCATATAATTTCTCTGATTGCAACTCTTTTTATTCTATATTCGCATTATTATATCCGCATTGTGCAAAAACTCTCTCTTGATCTAATCTTTCAGAGAATCATTCTCATACATACTAATCATATCTTTCGAGGAATCGTAATATGTATTCCGAACAATCTTCTTTCCAAGGACAGCCGAAATGTTCCTCCATAGTTTGCTACAACATGCTGTACATTTTTGATGCCATATCCATGCCGGCATCTTCCCTCTTCGTTGTGCGTAGTTCATTATCCACTATTGTCACAGGTCCTTGATAGGTGTTTTGAAT
>VOFE01002042.1_pt1 | contig 14000 bp, 15 predicted proteins | sample 5384071 | NCBI WGS metagenome assembly VOFE01 (sample SAMN12384724, study PRJNA508395) | human gut metagenome | isolation source: healthy gut D | host: Homo sapiens
TCATCACATTATAAAGGTCGATAGTATACAGACCTTGTTCTAATTAAAGTCTATATCCTATCGACCTATTTGTCAAGTTCTTATTTTCCGAAATTATCAGCTCTTCGGGCATCCGCTGCAGCTTCCGCAGCCGCCCTGCATCGCCTGTGCCGTAAGATCAAACGGCGTAGTCACCAGACAGATTGCCTGAGAGAGGAGATTCCCTCTCCGCTGCCGGTGAATCCCAGTCCTTCCTCCGTGGTAGCCTTCACATTGACCTGTCCCACATCGATCAGCAGGGCTTTCGCGATATTTTCCCGCATGGTATCGATATGCGGGCGCATCTTCGGTGCCTGTGCAATGATCGTCGCATCGATATTTTCGATAAACACATGATTCTCTTCCAGCAGCTCGCCCACTTTTTCCAGCAATTTTATGGAAGAAATACCCTTGTATGCCGGATCTGTATCCGGGAAATGTTTCCCGATATCCCCCAGCGCCGCTGCTCCCAACAGCGCATCCATGATGGCATGGAGCAGGACATCCGCATCCGAATGTCCCAGGAGCCCCTTTTCATAAGGTATTTTCACGCCACCGATGATCAGGTCTCTTCCCTCCACCAGACGGTGTACGTCATATCCCATTCCGATTCTCATATTTACAACCTTTCCGCAGACGTTATCCTTTTTCAAAAAGTACCGACTGTCCCGTTGCGGCCAGTGCCGGGTGCCAATGCCGTCCGCAATATACTAAATCTCTATCATTATTGTCTCGCCACAGCACAGTTCATCAGTTCCTCCGTGCTGTCGAATAGATAGACGGTATAAATGCCGTCCTCATATACCTTTTCGCCCTGCTTTAATGCCGGAGCCTCTGCATATTCCGCACATTCCTCCGACGTCAGAAGCAAGAATGTCTCCCCGGTATGATACCCTTCCTCATAATATTTCATGGGAGAAGACCACTTGAAATATTCCAGATGTTCGGGATCTCCGATGTTGCCGATCTCCACTTCGCCATTGGTAAGCTCTGTAATGATATTGGCATTATTATAAGTAGCAAAGCCAAAATCATACCCGTTTTCCGCAAGGAACTGCGCCACGGGACGCTTCGTTTCGTTCTTGTCCACCGTCAGGAAAGACATCACCGTTTTACCCGTACCAAGGATCAGACAGATTGTAAGCAGCGCCGTCACCGCCAGACGGTCAAATGGCATTTGCTCCTCTTCCAGATAAAAGCACAATACCGGCAGTGCAAAAATAAAAATCGTAATATAATACCGTGGCACCATGGTACTGGTGGTGAAAATAAACACAAACAGATTCAGGACAAAGCTGACTTTCAGGAAAAGTGTGATCAGGCTGCGAAATCCTGTACTCTGCTTTATCTTTCCGTTCTTCACCGTAACATATCCGTAGATGCCCAGCATTGCGAAAGCCGCCATGGTCACAATACCACGCAGGGATAAAAAGCCCTTGTCGGGAATATAACCAAAAAGCATTAACAGACAGCCTGCTGCATTCTGGATCCGGTCAAACAGCACCCCGTGGTACAGAGCGATGAAATTCGTGGCACCGTAGGTCTGGAACACATATTTATGGCTGATCCATACCACATTAATGCCGTAGCCCGCTACTGCGAAAAACGCTCCCACTACACTGTAGAGAAAATATTTCATCCGGGTCGTAGGCAGCAAGGCACGAAAATGCGCCTTTGTCATCTCTCCCCGGAAACTCTGGAACTCCTCTCCACCCAACAAATAGAAAAAAGAAGTCAGTACCAACGGGCACTGTAATGCCAGCAGGTAACGTACGCCGGACATTCCACAGACAATAGCCAGCAGCACATAGAAGATCCACAGGCTGATCTTGCGTTTTGTACTGTATTCTCCACTGCACAGCCGCAGGTACATACCGAAGAACCACAACACCAGAATCACATGGGACATGTAGGTATTGCCCATTTGCATGTGTGTCATCATGGTCTCGGAAAAAGGCAGAAGCAACAGACAGGAGCTTAACACCGTAAGCCCGCGCGATACTTTTAACGGCTTCATAAAATAATAATAGGAAGCCAGCATCAGCCCGTAAAACACCAGATTCGTGATCGTGCGGATCACATGCCAGTTGTTGCAGATCCGGAACAGCGGTCCCATGATCAGCTGTGTATACAGCACACGGAACTCCGTGGAATAATACCAGTTCGTCGTCGAAATCATCTGATGCTCCCCCGCAAGGATCCTGGAAAAGATCATCTCTGCCGCCATATCGGAATCCAGCCAGTGATCCTGGCTGATGATATTCAAGCCAAGCAGGAGCAAAAGCGTCGCTCCCAGCAAAATATATGGTATCTGTTTTTTCAGTGTTTTCATACCGCAGACCTTTCTGTTAGTGCCTATGCATTCTTCCCTAACTATACACGATTTGCCGCAAAAGCACAACTGCGGCTTTTGCGGCAAATACATAAAATTCCTCATCTACTTAAGATTTTTTTCTCTTGGGGAAGCTGTTGCCGATGCCCGGCTCTTCCCGCTTCTTTCTCTTTTTTCACTTCTCTCTCCGCTCTGTCCCCGGAGTATTTACGGTCCGCTGCCTTTTTGTCGCGGCCGCCCCATTTTCTTCCGTCCTCGCGGTTCTCGTCTCTGCGGTGTCTTCTGTTCTCGCCGGAAACGGTATTGTCGTCGTCCCTGCGGTCTCTGTCACCACGACCGAATCTTCTGCGGTCCCCGTCTTCACGGCCAAACTTCCGTCTTCCGTCGCCTCTGCCGAAACTGCGGCCTTCACCACCGTCTCTGCCGGATCGGCCTCTGTCCCCGAAACGATTGCCACGCTTTGTATATTCATCTGCGGCGATCTCCTCGCCCTTGTCGCCGACCTGTAATTTCAGCATGGCAGCTGCCAACTCCAGTGCATCACAGCCTTCCTCTTCCATTTTCCGCTGTAAAAAGCTCTTCATCAGTTCAACGTCTTCGTGCTCATGCAGTTCCCATGCCTTGTTCAGATATTTGTCTGCTTTCGCTTTCAGCACCTTCGCAGCTCCGGGAAGCTTTTTCTCGGTAATGGTGGTATGACAGACTCTCTCGATCTCACGGATCTTGCCGATCTCCCTGCTGTTGGCAAAGGTAAAGGATCTGCCCTTTCTGCCGGCACGGCCGGTTCTGCCGATACGGTGCACATAGTACTCAATATCCTGTGGAATATCGTAATTGATGACAGCTTCCACATCATCCACATCAATCCCTCTGGCTGCCACATCCGTAGCGATCAGAATGCTGGCTCCGCCGTTACGGAAACGGTTCATGGCCACATCACGCTGTGCCTGGGACAGATCGCCATGCAGCCCTTCTGCCTGAAAGCCCTGCTGCTTCAACAGATCCGCCAGTTCGTCCACCTTTTTCTTCGTATTACAGAAGATCAGGGTCAGCTTCGGCTGATAGTACTCTAACAGTCTTACACAGGCTGCATCCTTGTCCTGATTTTTCACACGGTAGAATTTCTGGGATACCAACGGAATCGTCAGTTCTTTTGCCGCTACTTTTACTATTTTTGCATCCTTCTGGAACCGGTCCGTGATCTCCAGGATCGGCTTCGGCATGGTAGCGGAGAACAGTGCGGTCTGGTGCTCTCCGGGAATCTGTCCCAAGATCAGCTCCATGTCCTCACGGAAGCCCATGTTCAGCATCTCATCTGCCTCATCCAATACCACCATGTTCACCAGATCCAGCTTAATAGTGCGTCTGCGCATATGGTCCATGACACGTCCCGGGGTTCCCACGATAATCTGTACGCCCCGCAGTCCCGCGATCTGACGGCTGATATCCTGTCCTCCGTAGACCGGCAGTACCTTAATGCCGTGCATGTATTTTGCGATTTTCCGCAGTTCTTCCGCTGCCTGGATCGCCAGTTCTCTGGTGGGGCACAAGATAATGGTCTGTAACTTTTTCACATCCGGATTAATGTGCTGGATCGCCGGAATGCCGAATGCAGCAGTCTTGCCCGTACCGGTCTGGGCCTGTCCGATGATGTCCTCCCCCTGTAATAAATAGGGAATCGCCTGCTCCTGGATCGGAGACAGCTTTTCAAACCCCATCTCCCGGATCGCACGGACAATACGGTTGTCCAGCAACGGCTCGATGGAGGCAATGCCGTCCTGCGCTTTCACTTCTTCTACTGCTTCGTTCACTTCTTCATTTTCCAAAAAATAACTCACGAAATACTCCTTTAAATTCAAAATCGTGGCAACCTTCAGAACTTCATTCGCAAAATCGCATCTTCATGAAAATCACCTTGGTTCTGAATTGTTGCACAAAAAAAGAAATCATTGCGATGCGCTTCTGATTTCTTCCATCAAATCTCAACAACATTTCGTAGTATAGCACGGAAGCATTGAAAAAACAAGTGATTTCGTTTACCATATAATAAAAAGTAATGCTTCCAAAGCAGAATAACCTAAATTTCGCATTACTATTTATGCCGTTCGGCGGCAGAATGGAGATTTTATGATACAGACATTACACATCGTACCGGAATATAACGAAGAACTGATCTATCCCGCCATCTGCAAAAGTATGGAGGCGCTGCACATCGCCGCAGATTTACGCCCGGAGATGAAGATCGTCATCAAGCCCAACCTCGTCATGGCGAAATCCCCGGATTTTCCCGCCACGACCCACCCTCTGGTCATAAAAGCTGTGATCAGGTGGCTGCGAGAGCAGGGCATGCAGCACATCACCATTGCGGAAAGCTCCGGTGGTCTCTACAATGCCGAAGCCATGAGGCATGTGTATCACGTATGCGGCATGGATACTCTGGGGGAAGGTGCAGAACTCAACATGGACTTTTCCGCACAGACCGTAAATTGTCCTGCAGGATTTAAAAATCACAGTTTCCACCTGATCACTCCTATCGTGGAAGCCGATTATATCATTAATATCTGTAAACTGAAGACCCATGCCATGACCGGCTATTCCGGCGGCATCAAGAATCTCTTCGGCACCATCCCCGGTCTGGAAAAGCCCCAGATGCACTACCGCTGGCCGGAGATCGAAGATTTCTCCAACATGCTCTTAGAACTGGCTCAGACCGTAGCTCCCAATCTCACCGTCATTGACGCCATTGATGCCATGGAGGGTAACGGTCCCACCGGCGGCACTTCCCATCCCCTGCATATGCTGCTGGCGGCAAAAGATTTCTATACCCAGGACTGCTTCGCCGCAAAACTTATGGGATTAGAACCTACAGAGATCGTCATGCTGCGTCAGGCACTGGAAAAAGGTCTGGCTCGCCCTAAGGAGTTGGCGCTTGTGGGAGATCCGGTTCCGGAGGGATTATCTCCTTTTCAGAAACCGGATACCATAAAATTAGATTTTACCAACGGTGTGCCGAAATTTTTACGTAAGCCTTTCATGTTCGTGGCTTCCCGACTGTTGAAATCCTATCCGCAGCTGACCCCGGAGAAATGCGTGGGATGCGGAAAATGTGCGGAAAGCTGTCCGGCACATGTCATCAGAATCGAAAATCGCAAGGCGAAAAAGAGAAAAGGCTGCATCTCCTGCTTCTGTTGTCAGGAAATGTGCCCCATGAAGGCTATCAGTGTAAAGAAAGCCCTGTAATTTCCTGCTTTTTTGCTATTATTGTTCTAATTGCATACAAAATTTTTACAAAAATATCAAAAACGTGTTGACAAAGTGGGACACGCATTGTATACTGAACAGGTCGGTTGCGAGAGCAACGAAATGGAATCTTAGCTCAGCTGGGAGAGCATCTGCCTTACAAGCAGAGGGTCATAGGTTCGAGCCCTATAGGTTCCATTCCAACTTCGGTTGGTCATATGGCGAGATAGCTCAGTTGGCTAGAGCATGCGGTTCATACCCGCAGTGTCGAGGGTTCGAATCCCCTCTCGCTGGTTGCCGAACTTCTTCCTCTTTGGAAAATACGGTTTTAAATAAAAATTAAACTTTAGCATCACCGCTTTCAGCATTCTGATAGACAAAGGAATTAGTGGTCATGGTGATTTCATCTAATATAGCCAGATTTCCGCTTTTCTTTATGCACATTGTTATTTAATAATTTGGACTTGCACACCGCCAAACCCGTTACTGTTCCAAAACAAACTGCTCTGTCTCAGGGGTTCCACTTTAATACTGCTACGATTTCTTCAGAACTTATCAATTTATCCTCAGATGCCACAATAATCAAATCATCTACTATATCCATATAATAAAAAAGATTCATCTCAATGATCTTTTAGCGCATCTATCGGAATTTCTACCCATTGACTGCCTTCGACAGCTAAAAGCTGAATTTCCTGTGTTGATATTCCTTGATATATTTGTGGTTTTTGATACCAATATTCTGCTTTTGTCCGTCACTCGCTTGAATACAGTTTATAACTACTTTATCAGCCGCAAACTCCTTATATGCTACCATTTCTAATGAATCAGCATCTAAAAAGGATACCCACCGTTTTATCCAATCCTGCAACATGAGGGGGTATTCAAAATCTTGCATAACACGAATATTTCACTGGCATTATCTTGCGAGAAAGAACCAAAATCAATCCGAACTATAACAATATCTAATGCACTGATGTTACCTTCTTCGTAATTCTCTGCTACCTTTTCTATAATCCTGTTATTAAGCTCTGAGACCATATCAGCACTATCCTGGATTTCGATATTCCACACGCATTGATGCATCAGCATAAACAACTTACAAGAACAGAGACCAGCAAAACCTTATTTTCATCTTACCCATACTCGTCTTAATCTCTTTCTGGCACATTTTCTATTTTTAATGTGCAGGATATGATCCTGCAATCAGTGTAATAATACAACAAAATATTCGATGCGGAATCACCATTTTTTGCACGCAATGCGGCACCCATTTGACATAGCCCGTAACGATGTCCTCCCGCACCAGTTGCAATATCTGTGCAACTTACAGCTTTCAAAGCAGGCTGCGTAGAATGATCTTTTGTTCCATTACCACTACAGCTTGAAAAAAGGCACCCCAAATATAATCATAAGTTGTAGATGATGGTTTATACATTACAATATCCGTTTTAGATTTACCTCAAGTATAAAAATATTTGCCGTTGCATCTATTGCCTCCTCGGTAACCTTAGTAGGATCATATACCTGACAACAAGAAGATGAGCAAACCTTATAATCTTTACCCGAATGATTCGAATAAACACTCAGCGCATACTCTAAGAAGGTGTTTGCCGCCACTGCCTGTGCTTCATACAATTCACTAACCTGTGTTGAAGTTAGTCCTTTACCAGTGTAATAACTTTTTCCGGAAAGTTCCGAAGATAATACAGTATAGATATATGTCTCTCTATCAACAGTTTTTGTTTGATTATTATAGTAAACCACCAATAGAATTGCTTACATCGGAACAGAACTCATTGCTCTGGCAACAGATGATGTTACCAAAATTTCCTCTATCTATAATAGAAGGCAGTACAGTTTGTCCTCTATATCATGCATTATTTCTTCTCTATCCTGCGAAACAGAAAAGTCATCATTTATATAGAATGTAAAAATTGTAGTTCCATCCGCACTGTCAACATCACCAATTACTATAATTTGCCGCAAAATACCCTGCTGCATTTATTTCCCAATCGTATGTTCCTGAAGGAGATTTTTATTTGAAAACGTCCATCTTCACCCGTAATGACCCAACTTCCCCATCTACAGAAATTGTAGCATTTGGAATAAAGGCTTCTGTATCATAATCTCTTACAACACAAACAACATTTGCCAAATTATTGTTGGAAAAAGTGTGCATACTTACTGCCAAGTCTACTGTTGCTGCAGAAAGGGCATAATTTTGGAATCCTTCGTCATAATCTTTTTGTGTTATTACCTCTGTCTCATAAAGTAAAGTTCCCTTGCTCACGGTATCCGTTTCTCCATGCTTCTTCTGCATATGTAGTAATGGCAAAGTATAAATGAAACATCGAACATAACAGCAATTGCCAAAGATATTATTCTTTTCTTCATATTTCACCCTCCATTTTTTATAGGTAGTGTCAACTTTATACGCAGCTCAAAATCACCCCCAACTCAGTAAAATCAAGTGTTCCAAGGCTGTGCCTTTACCTCCCCCCTTTCTTTGGCTTGGGTGACCAAAATTTTTGCATCGGAAGATCAGTCAAGACCGGACTGAAAGCCGTTAAATTCAACCTTGACGGGGCTTTCGTAAGCAAAATATAATCGTTCACCCCAATGGAAAGGAATACGATTTTTCATAATTCGGTTTACATTACCTTTTAGTTTGCAGAACCGGCGTTCGCTGTGAAACTATCAAGTCTGAATTGGAAGCCTTTTCTTTATACCCAACCTGGGATTCTGCAACTCTGACAATTTCAGCACAATAATCAGTATTTATGGAATTCAAGCTGTATACGCTTTCACTAACAGCTTGAATTTCTTCAGAAACATAAGAACAGGATTGGAATCCTGACACAGTCTCCCTATAACTGTCAGACACTACTTTGGCTACATCATATGCCCCATCGTACATGATAGTCAGGTTGTGTTCAATGTCTGCAGTCTTCACAACACCGTCATCTACATATTCCATGCTCTCATATAATGTCACAAAAGTTATTGTATCCTCTATGTCAATCCCAGAAATTTGAAAAGACATATCAGAAACGCTGACGTTATTTTCGGACAATGTAATTCTGTGAGCATTTTCATCGTTCACGATGCCGTTGACAGCCACTGTTCTCAAGCTTTCCATTGTCCCCGGTCATGACTGCTGTTTCCCGACTATCCATGTAGCTTTCTACCAACTCAAGTATCTCCACCCTTTCTGTATCTTCCAGGCCAGCCGCCTCTGCGGGCAAAATCGGAACCATAACAAAAGATCATACAAATAGCTAAAAACTCGCAATATACTTTTCATTGCTTTCCTCTTTTCTCTTCATAAAATACCTCTCTTTCTCGTCTGAACTTGTTTAATCTGCCTTCTGGTTAGAAATAAACAAATAACCATCATCCGTCTTTTGTAAAATGACCACCCATTGCCCCCCTCATACTCTTTTTTCGTATTTCAGTATGAGTTTGTTATTTGACTCCCAAGTTCCGGAAGTAACCATACACCAATCAAAAATTGAGTCTCCCATAATCAGATAGTAACTGTCATATTGTCCAAATAATAGAAACTGTCCAAGCCTGTCTTTTTTGTCTCCGCCAGACTTATTCCCATTTTTTTCCTGCAAAAAAGCATCCATTTCATTTGCTGTGATTTTTATGATATCCAAATACGGGGCATCACTACATAACTCTGTCAGCATTGACAGTTCATCCTCCGATACTTCGCCAAACGCTCCTCCAACGCCATTATAAAATAACTCAAACAAGTTAATTTCATCTGGTTGACTATACTCGCTGGATAACAGCATATTGTTCATGTTCGTTATGTCACCATTGAAAATTCTGTGTTAAACACAGTAATTTCCTCGGAAAAGAGTACCGGAAGCCATCTGGCATCCTGAAAACATCAAAATCATAAAGACAAGATAACCGATAATGCAAATAAATCCATAACTTTTGTCAATATTTTCATTCAAAATCTCCTCCGTTTCACTTCTCAAATTTCTCGCCATTATAGACTCTTCATGGGCACCACTCCATCCATAGTTGCAAAGCAGATTTCCCCACCTGCAATACATTATTATTTTTCTACAAACTGATAATTCTTTTCTGCCGATGTTGCCGTTTTAATTTCTCCATTAACACTACACGTCATTGTAACTCGATATGTACCTCTGGAAGCCAGATATATTTCCAAAGATGCTGTTATGGTATTGCTCGAATTTCCCTATGATTCCACATTGATACTACCAGAGACCTTTTCCTGGAACATACATTTTCAAATGATTTCTGCATTTCCCTATCAGCATTGTGATTACAACTTAAATATTATATTTAGCTAAGTAACTATCCCTTTTCAAATATAGTGCAAACTATTCCGATAAAAAAAATCCAAGCATAAATATTTGTTCTTTATTTTAAAACACTTGTTCTTCTTCGTTTATCTCCCTGTTTCTGTTCTCAACTGGATATAACACATACACAAATACTTCCAGGGCGAATAATACAATAAGTGAAACAAATTCATGTAAATGAGATTCTTAACTACAAAGCAGAGTAGTAATATATGTTAAGCATGACAAAAACAAAGCATATCCAGAATTTTTCCAATGCAAACCACCTGCATAGGAACGCAATGGTGAGAAAATCACAAATATCCCTCTAAGACCATATCGAGTTTCAGTGCGATGAACAAAGCTTGCAACCAAAATAACCCAACTTCCAAGGTTATGACAAATCCATATTCATAGACTTCCTGATTCGTTTTATCAACTATGCTCTTTTGATAACATAATCTGTCAACAACTTTGCTACTTTTTCTCTATTTATTTGTTTTTCTCCTGAATTTCCTCACTTCTTCCGCTGGCTGTTTAGGCTGATGGTATATGAGTGCACATCTGTTGCTTCCAGCTTTTGATAACATTCCATCAGCAACGGATGTTAATGCTTTTTGTTAATACAGTTTTCTTTTTTCATTTTTCTTCATTATGTATACCCCTCTTAATGAACTATTTTTGTAATCATATCATATTCCCCGCAAGATAATCACGAATATGTCAAAAATACGGCAATAGCTGTCAATTTTCCAGTAGATTCATGACAACGGGTCATCCGTCTTTAGGATATCTTTAATTTTATCCATGAGTTCCGAGTTGTAAAATATCAGACCGAAAGTATATCAACCTTGCACGGGGTTACTTATCGGTCTGCCGTTAAGTTCTACTTTTAAACGACGGAGACAAAATGCCAAGCCACAGGTTTTAATCTGTGGCTTGCAATCATATTTTAAGATTCAACTCCCAAAGTCAGGTACTCTATTCCCTCAAAATAATCCCTAATATGTCAAAAACACGGCAATAGTTGTCAATTTTTCCGGCACCATAACAACGGTCAGCAAAAACAGAATCCTGTGCTTCCACCAGAATTTCGCCCCTGGTACTTTTCTGCAATTCTTGTTATGGAATTAATCCATATCCATGTCTGCCGCTTTCTGTTTTTGTGGATTATTTTCCGCTTTCTGTCGTTTTTTAAGACATGCTCATATGGATTCTTTTATCAGCATGACTAGCCTGCTTTTTTTCAATCTCCATGGATATTTCTATCACCTTTTGGTGCTGCCTGCAGTCCCGGATACTTCTATTGCATTATCCAGTGCATTTCCCAGTGCTATGCCAATATCACATGGTTCCATGGAAAGCTCCTCTGGAATAAATATTTTTAACTTTAATCCCGTATTCCTTAGCAAACGGCATATTTGAAATTAATCAGACAATCAATGGTACTGTTGCCGGTATTGGAAATGTTTTTCGAAATATTGCTGTTTTTGATAATCTGATTCAGGTTTCTGATTACAGACTCTTTATCACTGTTTTCAACGCTGTTTTTAAAACAATAAGTTTATTCAGCAGATTATTTTGTCCTCATAAAATTCCTCCAACATCTTTTTGCGATACCGTAATTTTTCGATCATATCAAATTGCTGGGCATAAACTGTTCTTTCATAAGCAAAAACTTTATTTATTTTTACATACAATTCAAAAATATTGACATTAAATAAGATAAGAATGCTGATGAGTGATAACAGCAAAGGACAACTGAGCAATTTGTTTGGTTGCCGTAACCAGCAGGAGAAAAAATAATATTTTCCCGTTGCCGGACTCTCCGCTTTCTTTTCTGCCACCATCGACGGTGCATATACAGAAAGGATAAATCAGGATGTGGGCTAATACCAACCCAATAATATCCGCGCGACTTTATGATTGAAGACATCGTCAATGCGATCTGCTTAATAAAAAGTCTATTTTCACGGCTTTGTGGGCAACCATCGCTATGGACAGATCGATAAAATGTTCAGAATGGTTGCAAAATTTGCGAGCCCGGTATGTTTCAAAGAAAATTGAATGCAATAAAACAATCCACAGAGAAACAGAAGTATATATTCTGCTTTCTTCAAAAAAGCTTTAACGTCAGTTGCGATAACAAATAAGAAATATTTAATAGATATCTTGTTGGGTTATCAATAGTTCCCTCCGAAGATGGCTGTATTGTTTTAGAAATGTTCACTGCCGTTCTTCGCTTATAGGCGAGTTTCTTCCCATTTACCAACGTTATTTCTATTTTCGTCCTTGATCTAATCAAATAATTTTACCAGATAAGACTGATGTACTCTCAAAGGTATTTTCCATCTGACGTTTTGTTTTTTGACAGTTTCCCGTTAAATGTATAATGCTCCCGTTTTGCGTATATATTGCCAACTTTTCCTGGCATTGCTTTCAAGTATAAAATCTCTACATGAGATTTTATATTCTTCATGCTTATAAGAAGGTAAAATAGACCATTTTACTGAGACTCTCTGATAAGTTTCCAGAAATGTCTTTGTCAATATCTCCTCATCGATTGGTTTCTTTATAAATCCAAATACATCCAACCGAACAATTCCATCATATATTTATCATAGCCTGATACATAAATCAAATACATTTCCTCATCCACCTTCCGTATATTTTCAGCCCCAGTGATGCCATCGCCACCCTTCATCTGAATATCCAAAAGATGATGTCATACTTTGTTCCTGATGTAACCTGCCTTTTGAGTTCCTACCACTGTAAAAAACATCAATATTCACACGGGAATGCTTTCCCGCTTGCATGCCAGAAATTATATGCTCTATCTGATTCACAATTACATTTTCATCATCACAAACAGCAATTCTTATCATGTGCACTACCTGCATTATACTTATAAAAGTGGACACATTGGTTAAATAGACTTACTATTAACATAGACACCAAAAGGAGGTATCTTTTTATGTCCACAAACAACATTACGATGAGGATTTCAAACGAACCCTCGTTGAGCTTTACCTCAATGGTAAACTCAGGCCTCTCTTATCAGTACGGCGTATCTCTAAACTGTTTCTTTCTTTTAGATGGGTCAAACAGTATTCAACTGTTGAAACTGATGACGGTGAATTCTTACTGCAAAGCAGGTGAAAGAACTTCAAAAACGTATGGCTCAGCTGGAAGAAGAAAACCAAATACTAAAAAAAGCGATTGCCATATTCACGCCACACTCAAAGCAACGATTAGATGCCGTGCATAAGCTGCGTCATCAATACGATATCAAAACTCTTTGTCGAGTTCTTCGCATAAATCGCAGTACTTATTACAAGCACTTTTATTCAGATTTAGCACCTCGTACAAAAGAAAACCGTTGATTCGTAAGCACCTTTACAAATCTATACTGATTACGATAACTCTCTGGTGCTTACAAGATACGTCGTGTATTAGAACGTGATTATGGCATAAAAATCAGTCTCGGCAGAGTGGACCGCCTGATGAACACTATGAATCTACCAAAACGTTCCACAGAAAAACCAAAATGGAAAGGTGCCTGGAAAGACAATGGTCCTTGTGAGTAACACTCCCTTTTGAAATCGAGACAGATTCGTCCCCTCTCGCTTTTAAAATTTCTTACCGCACTTTGGGCAATACTCAAAATTTTTGCTGTCTCATACCCACAGTAATTGCAATGTTTATAGTTATACCCATAGGTCACTTTTTGAAATTCTCTGCAAATGCTCCGGGCGAATCAGTACCTGCTCTCCCCGGGCAATGGCCTTCCCATCTCGGATCCAGTTCATACAGCGTATTGCAGCAGCTTGTCCGCACATAATAGTGCTTATTCCACTTAATACACGGTATGAAAACATAGCCCGTCTCCTATCTCACCAGTCCCATGTTGCTTCTGTATTCCTCATTCAGCTGCTGCAGTTCCTTCTCCCCGTTAATGTACGGTTCATAAAATGTATCCACGGAACCACCGCCCAGATTATCACAACCGTTGCAGAAGTCACAGGCTCCCACCGCACTGGTTCAAACCCTCCTGTATAATGCGGATCCGCTCTTCTCGT
>VOFE01002112.1_pt1 | contig 14000 bp, 18 predicted proteins | sample 5384071 | NCBI WGS metagenome assembly VOFE01 (sample SAMN12384724, study PRJNA508395) | human gut metagenome | isolation source: healthy gut D | host: Homo sapiens
CACCCGTGTACTGTGGAGGAGTCTTTTCTCCAAAGCAAAGGTGATATTTGAGGCGGTATGGAGTATAAGACAATCAATGCTGTTAAATAAGTTTATCGCTACTTATAAGAATTCGGATAATGAAGGGGTGTTGGTACAGTCGGTAGAGGCTTATTTTATTCGTGCTATCTCTGTATTTTGAGATGGTGAAACGATATGGGCGTGCTTTGTATTCAAGTCCGTTTGATGTTCCATCAACAATCGTTCTACAGAGGAAAATCCTGATTATATAAAAGATAACTTGATCCTTTGTATTGCTCCCGAAAGTACAGCGTATTGCAGCAGAAGATCGTGACCGTGCCACCGGTATACAGCTTTGGCGTTGAAGTCGAGGGCTATGTTGTATGGGACTATTGCTAGAGTATGGAAAAGATTTCAAATAATAGTTTCCAGGAATCAAAGAAATGGCGAAAACATATTTATTGGAAGCGGCAAAGCAGCAAAGGAAATCGTTGATGATGATTTGGCGATTTGTTTAATGGAAAAGATGAAAATAATAATGAGATAATTCTTCGTTTTGCTAATGCTGCCAAGACAGAGGCCATATGAGATTACTGGTATCAGTCTTATCGTATTAACGGGCTTACATTGTGCCTTTATGGTTCCTCCCTTTAGATGTTGTCGAACAATTTGAAACATTAGACGGTAAGATTCAGCCATTGATTATGCCGCTTCAAAGAATAATCCCGAAGATTTTTTTGCAAATCGTGATAAACGTCTGGATGCCACTGTTATTTATCCGGGAGGAGAGTTCTGGGAGAACGTTTCTCTATTTACCGGAAAACACTCGTAAAAAAGGACAGATGGAACTACTGAAGAATATTCTTATGAAAAATCTGAAGATTGGATGGGAGCGGGAAAGTGCCCGGTCACGAAAAATACATGAAAAGTGGAGCAGATGGTATCTTCTTGAACCTTTCCGCCGCAGGAACTACTAACTGGGGATTTTTTCTGAAAACACTGTATGGAGTGAAGAGGTTGGATGATTATCTTATACAAGAAAACGATCAGGATGCTGTCGTTATTCGGTATGGCGAGGTTATTTTTAAATTTGGCTGAAGCTGCCGTTGAGCTTTCAACCTATGGAGTGAATGACTATTTAGCGGTTGCCCAAGTCGCTTTTGACCTATTGCGTAGTATACATGGAGGATTGCCTGCCAAAACGATGGACTTGAGGTTGTACGGCATGAACGCCGGATAGACTTGATGTATGAAGGATTCCGTTATTGGGACTTGAAGCGTTGGCGCATTGGGGAAGAAAAGATGCACAATAAAACGTTGAAGGCTCTCTATCCCATTCTTCATATCGATGAAACAACTTCTCCTGCCTCCGTTTATTATACGTTGGAGAAAGTAGAAGCACCGGATTTGGCTACGAGAGTGAAATGGTTCGAGGAAAGAGACTATTATTGTCCGCTTCCTTTAAGCAAAAGCCCGGGTATCGTGCAGAATGACGGTTGGAATTGATAACCCTAAAAGAAAAGAATATGAATAGAGCTAGATTATATATAAATATCAAACTGTTACTTTTAGCAGTGTTAACACTGAATCTGTCAGGGTGTGAACTTGACGAACGTGTGGATGACTTGACCGGTGGCTACGAAGGCGCTTTTTTATTGACAGGCTGACCGGTGAAAAGGTGGCTACCGAATATTATGGAGCTAAATTAAAGTTACTTGATCTGGAGTATGGAAATGTAGCGGTTCCCTTGGAGTATAACACACTTCCTGAAGGAACATATCGCAATACCAAAGTATACCCTTCCCGCTATAAAGTATGGGCGAACGGACCGTTCTTTGAGTTGGATACCATTTATGGTGATATTCGTAGTTTTAAGAAAATGGACTTGATTGTTACCCCCAACGTAACATTGAAAATTAAGAAGGTGGAAATGTTGTACGGCATTACAGCGAACGTCACTTTTACTTATCAGGTAAATGACGAACGCTCAAGAATCAGGAAATAGGATTGGTATATGGCAAAGGCAATGTCCCGGACAACGTGCGGCTATGAATGAAAGCGAAAGCTGGTTCACATACTTACAAACGAATAAAGAAGAATTTGACAAATTGTCGGGAGAATTTACGGAGACTCTGTTCTTAAACCTAACAGCACATATTATCTAAGAGCTTTGGGACGTACGGAATCAGCAGGAGATTACTGGAATTATTCAGAACAGACTGTGATTAATACGACAGATATTGATTTGTCTTCCTTACCGATTGAAGCCGCTGTCGGAGTGGTCCTCCCGTTGTTGACGAGTAAGGTAAAGTGCCACTTCTGCTGTTTTGCAGTGGGCATTTCCTCCCGTTGTTGACGAGATAAAGGTTTCTTATACGGATCGGGATGGTGAAGAGGTGATGGATAAATTTAAACCTACGGATTATTCATACGTTGCCAATTTACCTCATAATCAAAAGAGTACAATCAAAGTACAACTTCTGGCGAAAGGAGTTGCCGGTCCGGAACAAACGATTGAAGTACAGACTAAATCTTTGATGGATAAATATGTACCTGCCTCAAACACTCGTCGGAAAATGTTCCTTTCTACAATGATTCGGAATTTAAAAATCATTATCCGGTGAATGGGCATTGATATATGGTCCTACAATCGGCGAAGACTGGTCCACTACCGATTTACGTTTTTGAATATTTCGATTGGTGGGACACATGGTTGATAAGTTTGCCGACCGTATGCCTGCTTGCCAGGATATAGAGAACTTTAAATCACTGACGATTCAGGGAGAAATACAAACGTTGGTTGATATTTTACCTTTTTGTTAATCTGGAAACACTTTCTATCATAAAGGGTAAAGGTTTCTCGGTGGATAAAACGATTAATCCGAAAGTTGACCTGACAGTTCTGAAGAAACTGAAGAAACTTAACACAGTTATTATAGGACCGGATGTGCCGCTTACTAAAAAGAATTTTGATGATGCGGGACTTACATCTGACGATTACCAACTAGGTCGGTAATCACACTCTCCTTTGACAAGCGAATGTGTCTAGTGGGTAACATCGGATACATTCGTTTTTTAAAAGAAATATATAAATGAAAATATAAATAGTATGTGTAAGATTAAATGTTTATTTCTACTGATGTTGATCGTATTGTGTTCTTCCTGCAAAGAAAGTACAGAAGATGAAAAAGCGATGCAACAGATGGTGGAACGTTTATTTCGGAGTATGCTTCCCAATTTAGTTTTGAACAATCGGAAAAGATTGATAAAGATTGGTATGAAATAGAAGCGCAAAGGAGGAACAGTACGAATACGGGGAAATAACGCAAATTCGATGGCTGTAGGGCTGAACTATTATCTGAATCATTACTGCCTTACCTCTGTTTCCTGGTATGTGAATGATACGGTGGAGATGCCGGAAGTATTACCCATGCCACCGGCAAAAATAACTTCGACTGCCCGTTGCAAGAACCGATTCTTTCTTAATTACTGTACCTTCGGTTATACAATGCCATGGTGGACATGGAAGGATTGGGAACGGTTGATAGACTGGATGGCTTTAAATGGAATCAATATGCCTTTGGCAATCACCGGACAAGAATCTGTCTGGTATCGCGTATGGACGAAATTAGGATTGACGGATGAGGAAATACGGAACTATTTCACAGGGCCTGCTCACTTGCCTTGGCATCGTATGTCTAACCTGGATTATTGGCAGGGGCCTCTGCCTAAAGAATGGCTGGATACACAAGAAGCATTGCAGAAACAAATCGTAGCCCGTGAACGTCAATTTAATATGCGCCCCATACTTCCTGCATTTGCCGGACATGTACCGTCGGAACTTAAAAGAATCTATCCGGAAGCTAAGATTAGCCGGATGAGCTCTTGGGGAGGTTTCGAGGATAAATACAGAAGCCACTTTCTGGATCCGCTTGACCCATTGTTTGCAACCATACAGAAAGAGTTTCTGGAAGAGCAAACTAAGTTGTTCGGAACAGACCATATTTATGGGGCAGATCCTTTTAATGAAGTAGCCCCTCCAAGTTGGGAACCGGAATTTTTAGCCAATTGCTCGAAGCATATTTATCAATCGATGACGCATGTCGATCCGGATGCTACTTGGTTACAAATGACATGGTTATTCTATATTGACCGACATTTATGGACAAACGAACGGGTAGAAGCTTTCTTGAAAGCAGTCCCTCAAGATAAACTGTTGCTACTGGACTATTATTGTGAGAATACTGAAGTCTGGAAGCAGACAGATCGGTATTTCGGGCAACCATATTTATGGTGCTATTTAGGAAATTTCGGAGGAAATACAATGCTTGCCGGAAACACCAAAGAAGTGGGGAAACGAATCGAAAATGTATATACCAATGGTGGAGAAAACTTTTCGGGACTGGGTTCTACTTTGGAGGGGTTTGATGTAAATCCTTTCATGTATGAATATGTTTTCAGTAAAGCATGGGATTGTAATCTGCCGGACTCTGTATGGATAGAACAACTGGCAGACAGGCGAATTGGCTTGAGAAACCAACAAATGCGTCGGGCATGGAAATTGCTTTATGACAGTATTTATACAGTACCAGCTGCTTTGGGACAGGGGACATTGATGAATGCGCGTCCTTGTTTAAAAGGAAATGGCAATTGGACAACTACGCCTACGGTAGCGTATTCTAATGAAACTTTGTTTGAGGTATGGGAGATGTTGTTGAAAGCCGGAGAACATCGACATTCTACTTATGAATATGATGTTGTTAATATAGGAAGGCAAGTGCTGGGGAATTATTTCGGGAAGCTTCGCGATGAATTTGCGGAAGCTTATTCCCGGAAGCAATTACCGCTATTAAAACAAAAAGGAGCTGAAATGAAACAACTACTGCGTGATGTTGATACTTTATTAAGTACACAATCTTCTTTTTTACTGGGAAAATGGATTGAAGATGCCCGTTCATTAGGTATAGACGAAGCCTCTAAAAATTATTACGAAGAAAATGCCCGTACTATCGTTTCAACCTGGGGAGATAAAGATCAGAGTTTAAACGATTACGCAAATCGTACTTGGGAGGTTTAGTATCGGGATATTATGCGCCTCGTTGGGAAATGTTTATAGATGAAGTTATTCGCTCTGTTTCTAACAAGCAGCCGTTTAATGCTGATGCTTTTCATCAAAGAGTGACGCAGTTTGAAATTGACTGGGTCAAGTCACATGAACGTTATCCTTCCGAACCGGTTGGTAATGTTGTTGAGATTGCTACTTTATTGATGAATAAATACAAGGATTCAATTTTAAAAGAAAACACAATGAGAATAATTAGTTATATTTCAAGTATAATCATCACTTTTTCTGCATTGGCTATCATGAGCGGATGCAAAGATTCGGAAGTTGTTGATGACGGCTTTCGTACAACAATGGCTAAAGCCTCTGATGTGAAATTAAATAAAGTTGCCTATTGGCCGGGAGATCCTGTAAATTGCTCTTTTTACCTTGAAAAATGAAACGAACTATCCGATGGATATTCGTGAAGTAAAAAGTGGTGATTCAGAACTTGGATGATGGAGGGTGTGTATTGACAGAAAAGTCTGTTGCTTCCCATATTCAAATAGAACCGGGACAATCTGTTCCTGTGGATGCCGGGACACTGTATACCCTTCCAGCTGCATTAAAGCCTTCTTCCTTTTTGTGCTGTCAAGTTCCTGTTAGATTTTGAAGATGGGATAACCACTACAATTGACGGAACATCTTTCAGAGCTGTCAACGAGCAGTCGCTGTTGACTTACGATATTCAAAAGTTAGATTATCAGGGACTTCCTGTTTATCGTCAGATAGGAGATATGAGTGCCGGGTTCGGTGTATTAAAAACGATGGTTGCTTTCGATCAAGGAATGGCTGCCACCATGGAGGAGGCTCCGCAGGGTGGTACTTATCCGGTTGCGCCTACTCCGGAGTTTTTGCAACGTTCCGTTCGCAAAACTGTTGAGCTTTACAATTCGGAGATCGGGGCTGCCACAAAGATAAAGAGAGTGGTGGTTGGAACGGGGATCGCATCTGTTTCTTACTTTGCAACAATGATGGGGGCAGCCTATTTACCTATTCATTATCTGGTATCGGCTAATTCTGCTTCTGAAGTACAAGCTATACTCGATTATTCCAATCAAAATGGATATGCCTCTTATGCCACATTGGGTTATGACGGTTCTATGCCCAGGAGTGGGGAGTTGCCTGGATAAAAATTATTGGATTTGCCGGAAGAATATAAGCAATTTATAAAAGATCATCAGGTAGAAGAAGTTTATATTTATGGAGTAGGTCAGGAAGGACATGGAGAGTCTTATTCCCGAAGGGTTTTGACGCAGAATACAATTACCGATGAATATGCGCCTGGTTCTTTATATATATTGTATACTAACTTTGGTTCGGATGCTGATATTGACGCACTGAAACATCGGTTGTATGACTATAATCAGTTAAAATTGGGTGAAGGACAGTATATCTCTGATTGGGAAAGTGGAATTGTCGATGATCAGATAGCCAATATATCCGGCTCTGCGCAAGCGATGGCAAATGTGAAAGCTTATACGATTGAGACTGATGATATGATGGCTTTGTACAATATATCTTCTTTCCTGACGCTTCAATATATAAAAAGAATCAAAGCAAGTTGCAGGCACCTTTTGTAAATGGAGTTATTTTTAACGAGTATCTTACGAATCACCCTCAATATGAAGCGTTTGTTGGATATGTACCTTTATTATATTGGCAATTTAATTCGGCGGCTTCTACAGTAGAACGTATTGATGGTTATCTGAAGCCAGCTATTGCCGGGTATTTTCCTGATGTTGTCGATCATTTGTATGAGGGATCTTTCTATCTGAATTCTAATATGAGACGCTATGAGTTTTATGACGAGCTGATAGCAAGAGGTGTCACTTCGGAGAATATTAGAATTAGGCAGAGTGTAGATAAATGGAATCCGGAAGATGATGGAGAAACGGAAGAGTATTTGGGACGCATTAATCATAAAATAGGTTCGGCTGAAGAATTTGCTTATGATATAATTGAACGTATTGGAGTGCAGAAGTATCGGAATACGGTTAAGTCGATGGAGTACCTGACATTGGAGGAGCTTCGTACTATTTGTGCACAGGTTGGAAATATGAGATTAGTAGAACATTGATATAACATCGGATTTAAGATTTAAACTAACGAAATGAATATAAAACAATTGATGGTAACTTTCTTCATTGCACTATTGGCAGGAGGAGAGATTGGAGCTCGTGTGCTGACGGATAAATTCGTTTATTCACAAGGGGAGAAGGTTGTGTTTACTTTTGATGGGAAGTCAGAAGGTAAAACGATTATACTGAAATATCTCTCCAAGAAAGGAGAACCGGTTCTTGCGGAGATTGGCGGAGAACCATTTGTTTGGGAAGTTCCTTCAGAATTTACGCCTGCAGCCGTAGGTGTTTATCAAAAAGAGGAGGGACAGTTGACATATTCTTCTTATTTTAGGGTGGTAATTCCCGGAATGTTGACTACCTATCAGATTGCTAAAGAGGAATATAAAGGTTTGAATGTGTTTATGCTCGATGGTGGAATGAGTGCGGAATATGCTGTCCAAAAATCTTTAGCTAATCTGACGGCAGGTGTGAGCCATACATGGCAGATTGGTCCGGGAGGAGGTCCCAAACCGGTATGGGGGACACCTGATTTCCTTCAACAATCCGTTCAGCATACAGTAGATTTATATAATGAGTATTTGGGTAAGTCGAAGAAACTTAAAACTGTGATAATAGCTACGGAGTACCGACGGTACCTTATCTTTCTGCAGCTATGGAGGCTCCCGTATTGCCATTACATTTTTTGGTTTCTGTCAATTCTACCAAAGAAGTTTCTTCCATATTAGAATATTCCTCGCAAGCTGGAGTACCCTGTTATGCGACATTGGGATATGATGCTTCCATGGATGATGTCGGAGTTGCCTGGATAAAATTATTGGCTTTGCCTGATGAATATCGGAAGTTTATAATAGAACATGAAGTAGAAAATGTAATTATCGCAGGCATAGGGGAAGACGTGAAAAGTGAATCTTATTGTCGGAAACTTAATAAAACCGGAGTGGATGGTCAGGAGTATGCAGACGGCTCTCTTTATATTTTATATACCCAATCCGGTTCAGAGCATGACATCAAAACGATATCAAGAAATGTCGTGGACTATGATACGTTATCTCTTGAAAAAGGTAAGGACTTGGCCGATTGGGAGAGCGGTGTTGTCAACAGGCAGATTGATAATATATCAAAAGGTATTTGTGAACATACTCCGGCACAAGTTTATTCTTTGATTGCTACTCATGATATGATGGATATGTATAATCTCGGTGCAAATATGGGTATGTATTTTATGTATAAGAATCGGGAGCAAACAAAGGTTTCCGTACAGGGGACTTATCTAAATGAATATTTAATATCACAACCTTTGTATGAGTTGACTCAAGGATATATTCCATTATTGTTTTGGCAGTTTGTCCCTCCTGTATCAACGATCGACAGGATAAAACGTGATATACAGAAAGTGGTGGATGTTTATGAAAAAGGTATTCTCCTAGAGAATAAAACCGTACATGTGAATGCACGTATCGGGAAAGGAGAGTTGGTGCAGGAACTAAAGAAAAGGGGATTTCGGTTTGTTACTAAGCGCAAAGATAATGTGGAAGAATTGTGGAACCTATCCGATGGAATAAATTCTCCTTGTGAAGAGGTTGTACAGAATATAGTGGAACAGATTGGGGTAAAACAATATCAGACTCAATGTAAGAATGCATTGTATTTAAATATGGGTGATCTTAAACTAGTAACGAATAATATTCGGGACTTGTCTTTCATTCTTTTAAGAAAAAGTTGCAAGATGTTTATTAGTTACAGTAGTAACACCTGCTGAACTGAATAAGTTAGCAAGCAAATAAGTTAAAATTGTATGGATTAGCAGAGGGTTATCAAAAACTCTCTGCTTTTCTGCTTGACTTCTGTTGCGAAATGATTACTTTTGCGCACGTTATCAATTCACAACTGAAACTATGAGTAAAAAAGCCTTCTTATTGCGGCCGTGGCTATCTTGGTGATAGCTATTATTGGTATTACTTATTTATTGTTTACCGAAAAAAAAAGCTAATCGGGAGTTAGTGCAGGAATTCCAATTGGATAAGGAAGATCTGGAAAAACGAATATAGTCGTTTTGTGCAAGAATATGATGAATTGAAGTTTAAGGTTACTAATGACTCATTAGGAGTATTGTTAGAACAGGAACAGTTAAAGACCCAACGTCTATTAGAAGAACTTCGTACTGTGAAGAGTTCGAATGCAACAGAGATTCGTCGTTTAAAGAAAGAATTGGCTACTTTACGTAAAGTAATGGTTGGCTATATCAATCAGATTGATTCACTAAATAAACTGGCTGCACAGCAGAAACAGGTCATTGCAGAAGTAACACAAAAATATAATCAGGCTTCACAACAAATCAGTAACCTTTCCGAAGAAAAGAAAAATCTGGATAAGAAGGTGACGTTAGCCGCACAACTCGATGCAACTAATATTCGTATCGAACCACGCAATAAACGCGGTAAAGTGGCGAAGAAGGTGAAAGATGTGGTGAAATTGGCTATCAGTTTCACGGTCGTGAAGAATATAACTGCTGAAAACGGTGAACGTACCATTTATATACGTATTACCAAACCCGATAATGATGTACTGACCAAGAGTGCATCCAATACTTTCCCTTATGAAAACCGTACATTGGTTTATTCAATTAAGAAGTATATTGAGTATAACGGAGAAGAACAGAATATCAATGTGTTTTGGGATGTAGAAGAGTTTCTATATGCCGGAAATTACCGGGTAGATATTTTTGAAGGCGGGAACCTGATTGGTTCGCAGTCGTTTACATTAAATTAATATCGGGGTATTATTTTTCTCTACCGATATTTTAATTTTCTTCTATATTAACTAACCCGATGGTCTGTTTTTAATATTTCTTCGGGTAACAGCTGTTCTTTTTATGGATGAACTGGGGAAAGAACTGCATAAATAATTGCAATAATATACAGAAAATAGGGTGAATGTAGCATGAATTTGCATACAATATGCGGCTTTTTAATCGTAGAAGCCTTCGTTGATTAAAATCAACGAGATGTCCCTCGCCGAGGAAGGATAAGTTCTTCGGTGAGGGACAACTCTTTTCTCGGTGAGGAACTCATATGGGAATGATTGGAAGCAGTTTTTCTCTCTAGTTTGTATGCGAATAAAGATAAGGAGAAATTGATAAAATGAAGGACTGTTGTCTATAAAAGAATGATTTGTAAATGCAATCAGTATAATTTTAATCTTATTGAGTAAATATAAGGGGAAATCATGTTAATCTAATTTCTGAAGATAGTAAATCCCGGCCCTTTTTCTCTTTAGTTGGAATCTATACCCAATTTGTTGCATTCCCAACAACTTGAATGTCCCTTTTTTTAGAAGTTCTATTTTTAAGTACCGTATAGTTGAATCGGGTGATGAGGAATAACGGTTGCATAATGTGAACTGCTTACCGTCTTCCGTCAGCTCCCCCACATCATCTTGCTGCGGAGTGTATCGAAAAAATGTGATTAAAACGTTTCACTACCTTTATGCTGTAATCTGCCCGACGGATGGTTAGTTGAGTCGTTTCTTTGCAAGTCTCGCTCCTCCCGTCGATGGCGACGAGGAAGTTGTGACTTCTGCTTTCTACATCTAATGTAATCTCCCAGTCATCCCGAATAACGATAGGACGGACGTTGAGACTATGTGGAGCCACCGGAGTGATGGCAATAGTGTTGGAATGAGGGACGATGATCGGGCCTCCTACACTCAAAGAGTAGGCTGTGGAACCTGTTGGAGTGGCAATTACTAACCCGTCAGCTTGATAAGTATTCAGATACGCGCCATTAATAGCTGTCCGGATACTAATCATTGAGGAGCTGTCTCGTTTGAGAATAGCTATTTCGTTGAGGGCATAAGGAGAATCTTGGAGATGTTTGTCGTTGCAGATCAACTGAAGTACGCTCCGTTCCTCCACACTATATCTGCCGTTTTGGATTTCATCAAATGTTTCCTCCATTTCCTCCGGCGAAATATCTGCCAGAAATCCTAAACGTCCTGTGTTAATTCCCAAAATAGGGATCCCTTTTCTTCCTACGCGGCGGGCAGCTTTCAGAAATGTTCCGTCGCCTCCGATGCTGATTACCATATCGGCAGTAAAATCATCACCATCAAATAATTGATCTGCTTCAATATCCATATTTTCAGAAACTAGGAATTGATAAAATTCCCTGCACATACCAATCTCTGCTCCCTGTTTCTTTAAAAGTTTAAACAAGGTGACAGCATGAGAGGATTTCTTTTTAGCCTGATAAGTATTTCCGAAAATGGCGAATTTCATAAGCAATATCATTAGTTCAGGATGCAAATTTGGCATTTTTTCTTGGATTTCTACTTTAAATAACCAAAAAAGAACCCATAATGCGTTTCGTATTATTAGGCAACTAATAATAATATTTGTATTTTTGCGGCAAAAATATAACGTAGAACTATGACTAAATTAAGTGTAAACATAAACAAGATTGCTACGCTAAGGAATGCTCGCGGAGGAAATGTTCCCGATGTAGTAAAGGTAGCGCTTGATTGTGAATCTTTTTTGGTGCAGACGGTATCACTGTTCATCCTCGTCCCGATGAACGCCACATTCGTCGTTCAGATGTATATGATTTGCGCCCTTTGTTGCGCACGGAATTTAATATCGAAGGTTATCCCGCTCCGGAGTTTATTGACCTGGTGTTGAAAGTTAAACCTCATCAAGTAACTTTGGTTCCCGATGATCCTTCACAAATTACTTCTAATTCCGGTTGGGACACCAAAGCAAATCTGGAATTCCTTACTGAAGTGCTCGATCAGTTTAACAGCGCCGGTATTCGTACTTCCGTTTTTGTGGCAGCCGATCCTGAAATGGTGGAATATGCAGCAAAAGCGGGAGCGGATCGCGTCGAACTGTATACTGAACCTTATGCGACGGACTATCCGAAGAATCCGGAAGCAGCTATCGCTCCTTTTATCGAAGCTGCAAAGACTGCCCGTAAACTGGGTATCGGATTGAACGCCGGACACGACTTGAGTCTGGTTAATTTAAATTATTTCTATAAAAACATTCCTTGGGTGGATGAAGTCTCCATCGGACATGCGTTGATTAGCGATGCGTTGTATCTGGGACTCGAACGTACCATTCAGGAATATAAAAACTGTCTACGCTCATGAATGCAATGATCTTGTTAGCCCAAGGGGCTATGAATATGGCCGACTCGCTGGCTACTGCCAACCCCGTATTGACGGAGGTGAATGCTCCTGAAATGAACATGCTTGATATGGCTATCAAGGGTGGATGGATTATGATTGTGCTGGGTGTATTGTCGGTTGTCTGTTTCTATATCCTGTTTGAACGTAACTACATGATTCGTAAGGCAGGAAAAAGAGGACCCGATGTTTATGGAGCGGATTAAAGACTATATTCATAGCGGTGAGATCAAAGCGGCTATTAACTATTGCCGTACGATAAACACCCCTTCGGCACGTATGATAGAAAAGGGATCAGCCGTTTAGGACGTCCTATTAACGATGTACAGGTAGCTATTGAGAATGTAGGTAATATTGAAGTGGCAAAGCTGGAAAAGGATTGACTGTAATGGCAACTATTTCCGGAGGTGCTCCGATGCTCGGATTCCTCGGTACGGTGACCGGTATGGTACGCATTCTACGAAATGGCGAATGCCGGAAGCGGAAACATTGATATCACTTTGCTTTCTGGTGGTATCTATGAAGCTATGATTACTACGGTCGGTGGTCTGATTGTCGGTATCATTGCTATGTTTGCCTACAATTATCTGGTGATGCTGGTAGACCGTGTGGTAAATAAAATGGAGTCTCGTACAATGGAGTTCATGGACTTGTTGAACGAGCCGGCAAAATAATAGGCTGATGGGATTAAAAAGAAGAAATAGAGTATCGCCCAATTTTAGCATGGCTTCCATGACGGACGTCATCTTCCTGTTGCTGATATTCTTTATGATAACCTCTACGGTGGTGTCGCCCAATGCTATCAAAGTCCTGTTGCCGCAAGGCAAGCAGCAGACTTCGGCCAAACCGCTGACAAGAGTGGTTATCGATAAAGACTTGAATTTCTATGCCGCTTTCGGCAATGAAAAAGAGCAGCCGGTGGCGCTGAACGATCTGACTTCATTTTTGCAGAGTTGCGCAGAGAAGGAACCGGAAATGTATGTGGCATTGTATGCAGATGAATCGGTACCTTACCGTGAGATCGTAGGGGTATTGAACATTGCAAACGAGAATCATTTTAAGATGGTGTTGGCTACACGCCCGCCTGAAAATAAATAAGAAACAATGGACAGAAGAAAAAGGGTGAATACATAGGGCGCTGGGTGCACTGTTGGTGCATGTGGCAGTGATTGCTCTTTTGATTCTGGTGAGCTTTACTGTCCCTCAACCGGATGAAGATGCAGGCGGAGTGCCTGTAATGATGGGAAATGTAGACGCAGCGAGTGGCTTCGATGATCCCTCTCTGGTAGACGTGGATATCATGGATGAAGATGCGGCAGCACCCGCGGAAACAGCACCGGAACTTCCTTCGGAACAGGATTTATTGACGCAGACTGAAGAGGAAACAGTAACCCTGAAACCTAAGACGGAAGAACCGAAAAAAGAAACGGTGAAACCTAAAGAGGTGGTCAAGCCGAAAGAACCGGTGAAGAAGCCGGAGAAAACGGAAGCCGAAAAAGCTGCGGAAGCGAAACGGCTGGCAGAAGAAAAAAGCGGAACGTGAACGTAAGGCTGCCGAAGAAGCTGCCAGAAAGAGGGTGTCCGGTGCGTTTGGAAAGGGAGCGCAAATGACAGGAAATAAAGGAACAGCGGCT
>VOFE01002124.1_pt1 | contig 14000 bp, 24 predicted proteins | sample 5384071 | NCBI WGS metagenome assembly VOFE01 (sample SAMN12384724, study PRJNA508395) | human gut metagenome | isolation source: healthy gut D | host: Homo sapiens
AAATAACGAACTGGTACTGTATGTGAGATTACATTCAGAATATCAACCGGGGAGACGTGGTTTCCGTAAAAATACCTTCCGGCGAATATTATGTGAAACGCGTCATTGCCACGGGCGGAGATACGATCGACCTTCATGACGGAAATGTATATATAAATGGAGAACTATTAGAAGAAGATTATATTCAAGGCTATACAAATGAACAGAGCGGAAGCATAAAGTATCCCTGACATTAAAAGAAGGACAAGTATTCATTATGGGGATAACCGCGAAGGCTCCGTGGATTCCCGAACCTTTGGAGTGGTAGGAGAAAAGGCAGATCAAGGGAGAACTCCTGCTCCACGCAGGAAAATTCTATATAGAGAAAGTAAAATATTTCAATTGGGGACGGGGTTTTTTTGAAAACCCCCGTCCCCAATTAAAGTTTCCGGATCAGCATTTCTGGATTTGTTGCGTATTTTAATGCGGTATCTTTGGTGATTCTGCCGTCTTTGAACAGCTTCAAAAGGCTGCTGTCCATGGAAATCATATCTTCTTTTGTGGAAGAATAGATCAGACCGTCGATCTGATGAACTTTGCCGTCGCGGATCATATTGCGGATGGCAGGAGTTACGGTCATGATTTCGAGAGCGGGTACCACTTTTCCGTCTACGGTCGGTACGAGCTGCTGGGAAACAACTGCATTCAATACCATCGAAAGCTGGACGGCAATCTGACGCTGCTGATTAGCCGGAAAGACATCGATGATTCGGTCGATCGTGTTGGCAGCTCCGATGGTGTGCAGAGTGGACAAAAGAAGGTGTCCGGTCTCTGCTGCGGTCATTGCTACATTAATGGTCTCGTAGTCGCGCATTTCCCCGAGAAGGATGACATCCGGACTCTGGCGGAGGGCAGCGCGAAGTGCGGTTACGTAATTCTGTGTATCGACATTAATTTCACGCTGGCTTACAATGCTTTGGTCATGGCGATGCAGGAATTCCAGAGGATCCTCCAGCGTAATAATATGTTTTTGCTGGGTTTTGTTAATTTCATCAATAATACAGGCAAGCGTAGTAGATTTTCCGCTTCCGGCAGAGCCGGTTACAAGAACCATACCTTTTCCACTGTCGCCCAGATGAATGACATGTTCAGGAATACCAAGCTCTTTCGTGTCCGGCAGATGGAAGGTAATGATTCGGATCACTGCTGATAAAGCGCCTCTTTGCTTATAGGCGCTGACACGGAATCTGGAGAGCCCCGGAATGGCAAATGAGAAATCATCATCGCCTATCTGATGCAGCGGCGCCAGATCGCGGTTACCTGCCTGAGAATAAATCTCTGTCAATAGTGCTTCTGTGTCGTTTGGAAGTAATTTTGTATCGTTTAAACGGGTAATGACTCCTTGTTTTCGGAAGGAGACCGGAAGTCCGGCAACGAGAAATACGTCAGAAGCCTCCTGTTCAATTGCCTGTTCTAAAATTTCCTTTAAATACATCTTCTATTCCCCCATTGGTATAAGTTTGATAGACTGGTCGCCGTCCCATGCTGCCGCGGAAACAACCTGCCATGCTTTTATGATATAGTAAGTGTCCGACTGTGCAGGGTCTGTGACCTCTAATTTCACATGCAATTCCTGATCATCGGACATCGGAACAGCATAAGAAATGCAGCCGGATTCAAAGCTAAGAGAGATTCCTTTGATCTCTTTTCGTTCAAAGCCTGTTCTACAGCCGCAAAATAGGAAGCAGAATCGGTTCCGGCACATGCAGCAAGGGTTTCATCAATTTCTTTAAGAATCTTCTCTGCCTTGTTGGAAGCCTTGTAATACTCTGTCTTATGGGAAGCAAGCTTTTCGCTGAATGTATAGTCGCTTTTTGCACCGGACAAAGACAGTACGGCAAAGGTAACAAGACTCAGGATAAGAAATATGATCAGCAGGGAAGAGGAGCCGATATTTACAAAAGAAGATTGTGGTTTATCTTTCTTCATTGCTGATCCTCCTTGGTATGTAGTGTGTAGTGTTCAACTCATAAATGAGCTCGCCTGCGGTATCTGTCATTGCAATGTGAGTATTCAGAAAGGAGTCTTCGTTCTTTGTATCAACCGTAAGAATATAGGCGCTGTCCTTTTCATCGCAGACAGAAAAATCTGCGTCATAATATGTAATTGTTTCGCCCTCTTCTGTCTGAAGCGCTGAAGCGCTGATGGTTTCCCGCCTCACTTGTACATAGAGTCACGGCATGATTCAAAGCACTGGATTTGCGGCTTAGCAGGTGTGACTGTACAAAACCTGCACGCAGACAGTGCTTGCAATTGAGAAAAATAAAATTGCAAGTATTAGTTCCATTAAAAATAAGCTGGAAGACCGCGGTCTATTTTTTTGCATCATAAGAAACTATTTCCTTTCTATTAACTGCTTTTTGTGGCAACAAGAATAGAATCTGTCTGTCCGCCCTCTGTGGTGCAGGAAAATTTAAACAGATGGTCGTCTATCTGCTCTATAGAGAAATCCTCCACATCCAGAATCCTTGTTCCGGCGGAAAGATCTGCTGATCCGTCTGCCTTTTATATAAAGCTCACGTAAAGCTCCTTCGTAAGAATAAATATAAGTATAATATACGGAATCTTTGTACGTCTGCTCCATGATCAGGGCAGTTTCCCCGCAAAGCTCTCCGACAAGAATATTCCGTCTGCATCATTTTGATGGATTTTCTCACTGATGTAAGATAATCCGCTTCTTGCGCTGTAATTCAAGGAAGAATTTTCTGTGGTGGAACGGTATATCCGCGCTGCGAAAAGAAGCACCGTCAAAGCACAGAGAGCAAATATGAAAACAAAGAGATCGGAAAGATAAAATCAATCATATGCTTTTGCTTTGTTCGAAATTTCATTATTTCGCCTTCCTTTCTATGATCGTAACATCCGGAAGGATGTTGGAGCCGGATACGCGGTAATCCACAAAGAAGAGATCTTCGTTATAAGTCAGCCCATAATGCTCTTTTCAGATAATCAAGGCTCTCTGGATACTTACCTTCCACGGAATAGCAATAAGTAATATTCCGCATGAGTGCATTCTCAAGACTTTCCTTCTGCCGCTTCTTCGTGCCTGTTGAAAGAGAAGAGATCCCTTTGAATAAACAGGAAGAAAATGAACAGAAATACGCAGACGGAGAGGACAAACCTTGACGTCCGATGCGATTGTCTTCCATATCCAAAACGATTCATATCCTCAAATCCTTTCTTTTAAATATTGGACATAATTCCCATAAGCGGCAACATAACCGAAAGAAGAATTACGCCGACGATCAATGACAACATAACGACCAGTGTTGGTTCCAGAACCGCCAGAAGATTATTCATTCTTGTATCAATGTCTTCCTGGTAAAGCTCTGCGATCTGCTCCATGACCTGATCCATAGAACCGACTTTAGAGCCGATGGAGACCATGCGCGCATACACACCGCCGAAAATACCTGCCGTTAGGAAAGCATCTGTCAGATCCTTTTCCTTCCGACAGCTCCTTTTCGCATAATTCAAGCTTCTTCTGAAACAAAGGATCATCATTTAGAGAAGCAACAAGCTCCATGCTCCGTTCCGGATTCAGCCCGCTTCGAAGCGCCAGCGCCATGCCGCTTGCAAACGGCAGGTAGATAATTCATCACGAATCGTTCTTGTAAAGCGGAATTTACCGCCAAGTGCGCGAAGTATATTTCTGCCGGAAGCAGTGCGGGTGCCATAAAGAGCAAAGGCTGCGATCAGCAGAAGGATCACTACAAATACAACGGAATAGCGGCTGATCGTTGTTCCGACATTCATCAGCACCCGTGAAAAACCAGTCATTTCCGTTCCCAACTGGATAAATACCTGATTGAAGATCGGCATAACCTTTACAAGCAGAACGATAACGACAACCGTCATCATTCCGGTCATGATCATAGGATATGTGATGGAATTGCGGATACTTCTGCTAATGGCTTCTTCACGCTCATAATGATTTTGCAGAGACTCCATGACTTCGTCCAGAGTTCCGGTCTTCGCCGATCTCCACCATGTGAAGCATATAAGACGGAAACATTCCGGCGTGCTCCAAAGCAAGGAAGAGACTGCCGGTTTCCTGCATATTGGAGCTTAAATCCTCCAGTACCGTTCTTTCATCTCCGGGAGCCGCGTCCTCCAGCATAATCGTAAGCCCTTCCGTGGAAGAAATGCCTGATTTCAGGATCAGAGCCATCTGTCCGCAGAAAGAAGATAATTCCATATTGGAAAAAGGTCTCATAATTGTCCTCCTGTTAGTAAGAATATTTTACTGTATAGTTGCTTCCGTCGCCGATATACTCTTTGACAGACGAGTTACTGTTGTTCGCAGCAAGTGTAGGATCCATCAAAGCCCAGCTCTTGCCATCAAATTTGATGATATCGTTCACCCAACCGGTTTCCTTGAGATATACACTGATCCACGCATGATAAGCATCACCGGAATATCCGACCACCAGCTTGGTAGGGATATTCTGGGAACGGAACATGGCGGCCATGAGGGAAGCATAATCAAAGCAGATTCCCTTTCCCTCTTTCAGTGTATTGTCAATGACAGGGAGATAGTCTGCCGCACATTAGCTGCAAGCGCATCATCGTATGTAATATTTTCGATGACATAACGATATACCTGTTCTACATAGTCTAAGTCATTGGAAGATTTGTCAGAAATCTCCGCGCCAAAGGCAACCGCTTCGCTGTCCGGAGTATACCAGACATATTGATTCGGATATAGAAAAGGTTTGAATTCATCACTTATCGTCACTTCGATATCTTGTGAAAATGCAATGGCGTACAGGTCGTCACAGGCATGTTCCAGTACTGCGATCTGATAGTTTCCGTCTCCGGCAGAAAGGGGAAATGTCTCAAAATCTCCGGGCCTTTTAAATTGTAGCTGTACACGGTAGAATCCGGCACAGTAATCTGCAGTTTTACCTTGTCGGCAGAGCCGGTGTATTTCACCATTACGTACCCTCAGAAGTATTGGACGCATCTATGATAATGCCGTTTCCCTCATAAGCTACGGTGCCGGAAGCAGAAGGAACAAGATATTCCGTAGCTGTTACGCGCTGTTCATCACTATGATTTTTCCCGCCTGCTTCACTCTTACAGCCGGACAAAAAAGAGACTGCAAAGAATAACATAAACAATGCACAGCAAATGCGCGTGTTTTTATACATTTTTACAGCCTCCTTTATCATTTTATTATTACTTCTTATTTTAAACTAAGAACAAGCTGCAGCTTGTTTTCTGCAAAGTCTGAAATATAAACGTTCAACGAGTTTTCCGGGTATGAAAATACGATGCAGCCACTTTCCTCATCATAGGATAATGGTTTCACGACTCGACCGTTTGCATCAATGCCCGCAACATGTTCGTAATCAACCCGGTTCCTGCGTCAGATACATATAGATAAATATTTTCTTCATCTATGTCATTGGAAACAACACCCGGCGCTTCTAAGTCTACATTCTTTACATCCACGTACCTTGTAGACTGCTGACGGTTCATCAAAGTTACAGTGACTTCCATTCGTCCATTCATTGTAGGTTCGATAGAGTAAATACGGGAATCTGTCTCATATACAGGAACATTGTGTCCGTCAATCGAAGCATTCACACGTTCCACCAACATCGGAGAGGTTACCCTCAGGGTGTAGGTTGGATTCGTCACAGAATCCTCTCCGTTAAGCGCAATATCAAAGTTTGACGGAATGAACAGGAAGGGAAGCATGAGAAATAATACAAGGATGATCACAAGGATCAGTCTTTGCAGGGAAAAACGTTCCTTCCGGTAATTGCTGTAAGCGGTTAATACTTCCAGAGGAATGGAGTTCGGTTCTATATTATTGGTTTCAAATACCTGTTCAAGAATCTTACATGCCTGATCAAGGTCAAGCTCCGGTTTTGGTTCTTTTGATTTTTTAAAAAAGTCATAGTAAATGCACCTCCTAATCCTGCTGTAAATCTTTTGCCAGATGTTCACGCCCGGAAGCAAGATACCGCTTCACAGAACTTCTGGCTGATGTCCATAAGCTGTGCAATTTCATTGAGTTTCAAGTCCTGATAGTATTTCATGATAATGACCTGAGATTCTGTAAAAGGAAGCTTCAGAATCTGGTTCATCAGATATTCGTTAGAATCTGTCTTAATTACGGCGTCTTCTGTCGAAGAGCCAAATTCAGTACCTTCCGTATCTGCATCCACGTTCAGAAGTACATTCTCATCTATATTCATCTCATGATTATAACGCTGCTGCTTTTTGTGAAGGTTGTAGCACACACGGAAATTAATCTGGTTCAGCCATGAGATGACCAGAGTGGGATCTTTTTAGTTTTATTAAGTTTTTAAGCGCCAGAATATAGGTTTCCTGAAGTGCGTCCTGAGCCAGAAATTCGTCTTTCAGATAGCGGTAGGCGTAAAAGATACTGTCTCTGATAGGTGGCGGCGTACAATTCTGCGAAAGCGTTGCTGTCACCAGACTGGGCGCGGGACACCAGATTGGCGATATGCTTATAATCGAGAGCTTCCATGGCACAATTCTCCCCTTTTTAAGAAATACGTTCGTTAGAGAGAGCGATCAATTGAGTTATAGAGTTAATATCAGGGCCTTCGTTAAATGCAATCCCGTATTTGATGAAAATCGGAGGCTGTTCTGCATTCTGATTATGTATTTCCAAACGATCGTCTACACGTTTTAAGAAATCATTAAGTTTCTCCTGATCACATTTCTATAATAGCAAGAAATTTATTTCTCCATTGCGCCCTACGAAAGCATAGCCTGTAGAAGCGCGCTGAAGAATACCTGAAAATTCGCGAATCAGGTTATTTCCTTCAAGATGTCCGTATGTTTTATTAATATCATAAATGTTGGACAGTTCAAACATAACGCTTCCGAGGTCTGAAGGAAGCGGTTTGTCCAGATATTTCTCAATCACAGCATCACAGCTGAAGCGGTTGGCGATTCCTGCAACCGGGTCGGAGGATACCGCATAGTCCAGTTCCTTGTAATCTTTCTTGAGCGTAGAATATAAAGTAAAGTCAAGGAAAATAAAGAGGAAAGAGATGCCGCACGCTGCCCATAATAAGATACACAGCACCCGGATATGCGGATTTGAGGCAATGAGCCGGTAAAGCTCGTGATCTGTAAATATGATGTACAGGGCAATACCTGTCAGCAAAACAAAAATAATTAACTGTATTGTTTTAAAGATATCAAATTTTTCATGATCAGTTTCTCCTCATGTATGCAATAAACTATTCTTAATTATAACATATGAAACAAAGAAAAACACTGTTTTTCAAAGAATAGTTATACGTGCAGGTCATATATACTATTTTTTAAAAAATGTAAAAAAGTGAACCTTTTTTGTGCGTCAGGCACACTTATATTATATGAGAAGGATTTCTATGCCTTTTATAGGCATCTTCCTTGGTTAATAAACAATGAAATAGAATTGAATAGTAGTCAGAAAAAAGAAATTTGACGAAAGTCTATGAAAGGAGAGGGCAAACATGAAAAAGAATGTGAAGCGATGGCTGGTCTTTAATACTTGCAGTAGCAATGGTATCAGGAACATGCCTGGCACATGCTGACGGTTTCCTTTGCGGCAACCGACGGAGAAGAGACTCAAGTAACACAGGAAAGTGCACAGGCTGTCGCAGATGAAGCAGGGGGAGAGGATGAAGCAGGGGGAGAGGATGAACAGCTGCAACAAGAACCTGTGGAAGAGAAGCAGGAGATTGTGATTCCGAAGAAGGAAGAGGCTTCAGGAAGAAGCAGCGCCGGAGACACCGAAAGAGAAAGCAGGAGAGGTATCTCTTGGTCAGAAGGTGGATGTTGTTCCGTCTGAGAATAAAGAGAATGTCTACCAGGCAGTATTCCACAGACCGGCAGTAGAAGGCGGCACACTTCGTGTATGGACAGAAGGTTCCGACAAGAAGGACGTTACATACACAAATGGAAAGTATGTGGAAGAGGTACCAGAAGGAACTACTCTCTATTTTGAGATAGAAATCAAAGGAAACTATTTAGTTGACAGCGTAAAAGATCAAAGAATGGTGCTGAAATCGCTCCGACAAATGTAAGCGGAAATGTTACTTCCTATAAAATGGTAATCAAGGAGAATAAAGAACTCACGATTATGTATAAGGAAGCGCCGGTGAAGTCTGAAGAGAAAGATGCAGTAACAGAAGAGCCGACAGCAGAGGAAACAAAAGAAGATACGGTAGTTAAAGCACCGATGACTCGTGCGGCTGCTGAAGCAGCTTATACAGTTAATGTTGGGGAGGAATTAGAGGATCTTAAAGCTGTTGCAAAAAAGAGTGTTGAATGCGGTTTCTCGGAGTGGTCATCTAATGACAAGAGTGTAGCCACTGTAGATTCGAACGGAATTGTTACAGGAGTGAAAGCAGGAACTGTTACCATTACTCATGAATATTGTATAAGGGAGACGTTGTTTGGTCATAACAAACGTCATGAGAAACAGAGTGAAACTTTTACGGTTGTGGTAAATGCTGTTCCATTGGAAGGCTTAACGCTCTCCGGAGCAGACAGCGTTATAGTATTTGACAATATTACATTAAAGGCTACAAAACACCTGCAAATGCAAGCGGAACTTTGAGATGGGTATCTTCTGATGAAAATATCCTTACTGTAAATAGTAGAGGGGTAGTTACAGGTGTAAATCCAGGAACAGCGATAGTTACAGTATATGGAATGAATGCTGATGGAACTACCATAAGTGCAGAGAAAGAAATTAAGGTAAATGCAGCAACAACAGCAACGGGCGATGCAAAGTTTTATTATCTGAAAACTCCTACATCAGATCCTGCATCAAATGCAACAGATCAATGGGGTGAATCTTTGGGTACAGGTAAGATTAACACTACTGGTGTTGAATGGGACGATAATAACACATATGATAATGTAGCAAATCGTGTTATTTTATGGCCAGATGGATCTACAGGAACTAGTTTTACGGTACCAAACAAGGGAGTTTATGCAACCCATTGGAAAGCTATTTATAATGCGTTTAAAGTATCTGTAGAAACGGAACTGGGAGCCCAAATTGCAGAAGGTGATGTAGAAGCAATCATCTTACATCCATATAAAATTTCATATAATAGAGGTGACAATCACGTTGACTGTACAGTAGAAATCAAGGTAAAGAATATTTATACAGCAACTTACTATTTACAGGATGCAGGTGAGAGCGGATATCAGTGGAAAGAAGCAAATAATTATAGAACTGGTGCAAAGACAAATCCAAGTAAAGAGTATCCTGCAACGAAGATAGTTAACGGAGTGACTTATACATTTGTTGGCTGGTATGATAATCAGAGTTTAAGTGGTGCTCAGGTAGAATTCCCATATACTATTCAGAATAGCAATGTGAACTTCTATGCAAAATACATTGCGGGCTACAATGTGACATATGATTTGGCAGGTGGATCTTGGAATATTGAGGATACCTATTTCAAAAAACGTAAATGATGAAGTATCTGTTGTAAGTACAATTCCTACAAAAGAAGGATATGAATTTGTTGGATGGACATATTCTGAGGATAGTGGCAAGGACTATAAAGCTGGTGATACTTTCACCATGCCGGCAAAGAATGTAACATTGACAGCAAAGTGGAGTCCGGCAGTGACAGCTTTAAAGGTTGAAGCAAATAGTGATGAAAAACTTATAATGGTAAAGAACAGTCAGTAACAGGCTTTACAGCTACGATTACGATTGACGGAAATGACTATAAGCTAGCCAACGGAGAAAAGGTTACAGTTGATGGTGTTGAGTATACTGTAGAGGCAACAACTTCTGGTGGTACAGGTATGAATGCAAGCGAACAACCGTATCCGTTCACTATTAATAAAGCTTCCGTGGTTTTAAAAGCGAATGGAGAGGCTGTTGAAGTAAAAGATGTTCAAACTGTTAATGGAACCCTCAAGATTACCAAAGCACCATTGACAGTAAAGACACTTGGTGCAAGTAAGGTATATGACGGAACAGCATTGACGAAGGAAGACGGAGCAACAATTAGTGGTCTTGTAAATAACGAGACAGCAACCGCAAAGGGAACCGGAAGCATCACAAATGTAGGAACAGAAAGAAATACCTATAAGATCAACTGGGGAACAGCGGAAGAGAAGAACTATGAAGTGAAGACCGAAGACCTTGGAACGCTGGAAGTAACAGCAAAAGCTATCAACCCGGATCCAGAAGACGAAAAGAATACCATGACGATCGATGATCCGAAAGATAAGGTATATAACGGATTAGACCAGAAATGGGAGCCGGAAGTCAAAGATGGAGAAAAGAAACTTGTAAAAGGAACCGATTATGAGGTGAGTTACAGTGAGGATGTCAAGAACGTAGGAACTGTAACAGTAACAATCACCGGAAAAGGCAACTATACAGGCGAGGGTAGTTAAGAGCTATAAGATTACCAAAGCGCCAGTGTCAGATCACAACAACTTGCAAGTGCAAGTAAAACATATGATGGAACGGCATTGACGAAGGAAGACGGAGCAACGATTAGTGGTCTTGTAAATAACGAGACAAGCGACTGTAAAGGGAATCGGAAGCATCACAAATGTAGGAACAGAAACAAATACCTATAAGATCAACAACGATTTGGGGAACAGCGGAAGCGAAGAACTATGAAGTGAAGACCGAAGACCTTGGAACATTGGAAATTTTTGCAGCTGAGTATACAATCAAAGCAGAAGATTACAATGGAATATATGATGGAAAATCACACGGAATCATTGTAACGGTTCGGACGATGCAACCGTAACCTATAGTACCTTAAACAGTTATACAAATGTTACAGAGGGTTCAATTACTGTAAACTATAAAGTGACGACCAAATTATAAGGATATTACTGGAACACAGACAGTAACTATCACTAAAGCGCCATTGACAGTAAAGACACTTGGTGCTAGTAAGGTATATGACGGAACAGCATTGACGAAGGACGAAGGAAGACGGAGCAACAATTAGCGGTCTTGTAAATAACGAGACAGCAACCGTAAAGGGAACCGGAAGCATCACAAATGTAGGAACAGAAACAAATACCTATAAGATCAACTGGGGAACAGCGGAAGCGAAGAACTATGAGGTGAAGACCGAAGATCTTGGAACGCTGGAAGTAACGGCAAAGGCTATTAACCCGGATCCAGAAGACGAAAAGAATACCATGACGATCGATGATCCGAAAGATAAGGTATACAACGGATTAGACCAGAAATGGGAGCCGGAAGTCAAAGATGGAGAAAAGAAACTTGTAAAAGGAACCGATTATGAGGTGAACTACAGTGAGGATGTCAAGAACGTAGGAACTGTAACAGTAACAATCACCGGAAAAGGTAACTATACAGGTGAGGTGGTTAAGAGTTATAAGATTACTAAAGCGCCATTGGCAGTAAAAAAACACTTGGTGCAAGTAAAGTATATGACGGAACAGCATTGACGAAGGAAGACGGCGCAACGATTAGTGGTCTTGTAAACAACGAGACAGCAACCGTAAAGGGAACCGGAAGCATCACAAATGTAGGAACAGAAACAAATACCTATAAGATCAACTGGGGAACGGCGGAAGAAGAACTATGAAGTGAAGACCGAAGACCTTGGAACGCTGGAAGTAACAGCAGCTGAGATTGTGATTCCTGGGGAACCAGATCCGGATGCAAGATTCGCATTTACAGGAGATATGCCGGAAGATAAGGTCTACAATGGTTCTGAACAGAAATGGGAGCCAACGATTTCTGATAAGGAAACAGGCAAGACATTAGCAAAAGGAACAGATTATACAGTAAGCTACTCAGAGGATTGTACAAATGTAGGAGCAGTTATAGTTACAATTAAAGGAGTAGGAAACTATAGTGGCGAAGTAGTAAGGTTTTATCATATTACTAAAGCACCATTAATTGTAACAACTTCAAGTGCAAGTAAGAGATATGATGGAACTCCATTAACAGCTGATGGAACTCTTGAAGGATTGGTAAATAATGAGACAGCAACATTTAGAACAACAGGAACAATCACAGAAGAGGGAACAGCACAGAATACTTATGAGATTGAATGGAGCGGAACAGCAAAAGAGACGAACTATACAATTGCAAAAGAAGATCTGGGAACATTAACAATAGAAAGACCATACTACACTCTTACAATCAACTATGTATTTAGTAATGGAGCAACAGCAGCGCCGACATTTACACAGCAGCTTCTGAGAGGTGAGACTTATAGTCGGATGTCTCCGACAGTTAATGGTTATACACCGAATTATGCATTTGTCAGAAGCGATGCTAATGGTATCCAGCAGAACATAACACTTACTGTTGTTTACACAGCAATCCCGACACCGACCCACCGACCACACCAACCACACCAGCTACACCGACCACACCGGCTACACCAGGCGGAGGCACAACAGCAGCGCCGGCAGATGGAACACCGGTTGGAGCAGAGGTTAGAGCGAACGAAGACGGTGATGTTGAAGTTGTTCCGGTAGTGGAAGAAGACGTACCGTTAGCAAAACGAGATCTTGATGATCACAAGTGCTGTATATTACACTTCTTACTGATGTTAGCAGCTATGATCATATATGCAGCATATACAAGAAGCATGAAGAAACGGCAGGGAGAGAATTGCTGAACTTGCAGAAGAACTTGAGACAGAGAAGCTCAAAGAGAACAGCAGGAATCGGCAGAGTAAAGATACAGATTTAATCTAGTTATTTTGAGAAGGAGGTAATCAATATGTTGTATAATTTTCATATTTTGTACACAATAGTTTAGGCTTACACTTCTGGGATCTGCCGGCGCTTCTGGTAGGAGTGATTATGATCGTGATGCTGATTGTTCATACTCATAATCAGAAGAAACGTGAGAAAGATTTCGATGAGGAAAGACAAGAGAAGCTGGAAGCTATGCAGAAAGAGTTCGAAAGAACGAAATGAATGGAATAGAAAGTTCTACAAACGCATAATAACAAGAAGGAGGAATAGATATGTCATATATATTAGAACATACAACATTAGGCTTTTGCTGGTGGGATCTTCCGGCACTGATTGTGTTGATTCTTGTTATTGTAGTGTTTGCCTGGAAACATCATGACATGAAAAAGCAAAGAAAAGGATCTGGAGGATCAGATCAGCTGAGGTTGTATGCAGACGATACAGCACAGATGGATAGTGAAAGCGAAACGATTTAAAATGAAGACCCGCCGTCGGCAGAGAAATCTGCTGGCGGCGGTTTTTTATTATAGTTCCGCTTGCTTTTCCGGCAAGAACATATTATACTTGTTCTATCTGAAAATTCTGGTAGATTTTATATCGTTCTAAACATCAAGACCATTCGGTCAGATATTCCAAAAAATTTTCAGTCAAACAAAAGATACACGTAAATGTAATGGAAAAGCAGTTGTATAATTGATGTTTTCTTTTTTCTGAAAATATAGATAGGCATAAGATAAGAATAAAAAAAGCAAAATAGAAACATAAGCGTTTCAACTACAGGGTATTGTAGATGGGTGATTGTACCTGTCTATGGTACCCTGTAATATTTATATTATTATATTTTTATGGGTAAGGTGGTAAGGACAAGGATTTTCCGCATTATATGCAGGAGAAGAGAGCGGGAGTGAGTAAAAATGTAAACGCAAATATAATATAAATGTGGTATGATAAGGGTATGAATTTGGGAGAGTGATTGAGGATAAAAAAATATGAAGAAACGTTTATTATCAGTGATGCTGATTGTGGCACTTTGTCTGGGAATGAGTATGACAGCCAATGCTGCTCCGCAGATAACGCCGGAGGAACAGCCGCCGGCAGACTTAACGAAAGAAGAGCTGCAGCTTTTTCAGACATAGCAGCTGCAAAAGTATTACGATATGCCCATAGCGACCAACGATATAAAAGGGTGGCCGCAGGGTCCGGGAACTTACGGTGAGGCTGCGTATGCAGTGGCGGAAAATGTA
>VOFE01002317.1_pt1 | contig 14000 bp, 12 predicted proteins | sample 5384071 | NCBI WGS metagenome assembly VOFE01 (sample SAMN12384724, study PRJNA508395) | human gut metagenome | isolation source: healthy gut D | host: Homo sapiens
GCGTCTTCGTAAGCCGCTTTCAGGTTCTCCAGGTCTTTGCGCGTCACGATTTGTTTTCAGCCAACGGTTTGGCGCGTTCGTACTGGCCTTGGCGTTTTGGTAGGCCACGTATGCGCGTTCCACCGGGTCTCCACCTGTATTTTGTCCGAGGATAAATGGAACAACACGGTGCCGCGTCCCACCGGGAGCACCGGCGGTCAGTGTCCGTGCGAACCTTACTACGCCGGACGTACCGGCCACCACCGTCGTTTCTTCTCCTTGGGCAGCCAGTATCCGTCCGCCGGTTTTAATGATTTGGCGGAATGTGTCGCGTTTCACGGTTTCGGTGGCGATGCCTGCCGCCTTGGCTTTCTCGGCCGTCAGGATGATTTCGTCCGCATGTTCTTCGTGGTTGTCTTCCCGGGCGGTTTCTTCCGTTCCGTGTGCATGTTCCTCTTCGTGGTCATGGTTATGGCAGGCGCTCAGCATACTTACGGCTAAAGCACCCATCAAGAAATATATTTTTTCATAGGGATATTAAAATTTGAAATGAATAAAAATAAAAAGTTATCTGGTTTCCGTTCAGGCGCGGGGAGGCCCTCATGCCTTTTTCCGCCGATGGGTCGGGAAAGATACAAATCAGGCCGGTAAGCGTTGTAAGGCCTGCGCGATATTTTTGTAAAGTATGGATAGCTGAAAGGTCGCATGCCGCCCAAAGTATGAAAGGCGGGCGGGATACGGCTTTTTTATGGGAAAAACAAGAGCCGGACGAAGGTATCGTCAACTGGAAATGCGTGATACATTCCGACGTACAGGCATGTACTCTTGACCGGACGGGTGATTCCATCTCCTGTCCCAGACAGAGGATATGGGCATGATGGTGATGGGGATAGACCGAAACGGCCTGCATCAACATGCAGAGCCATAACAAGATGATGGCATGGAGTTGTTTCTTCATCGTTTCGGCGGTTCTCGTTTTCGTGAGAGCAAAGATAGGGGAAAAATGCCAAGCACACAACTATTTGGCGTGCAACTTGGTTGCAATTCTGCTCGGGCAGGGGACGAAAAGGTCGGTACAGAACGGAAAATCGTTTGCCGCAGATTGAAAATCATTCGCCTGAGATTGAAAAATCGTTTGGCGCAGAAAAAACAAGGGCAAAATGAGGCGGGTTTGGCGGAGTGTGGTATGTCTTTTTTTATTTCGTGACGTGAGGGTGTATAAGTATGTCCACATCGAATGTACGTTGACCCTAGATAGAAGGAAAGAGTCCTGATAATCGTAAAATAAAGACATCCCCTGAAATGATTTTCAGGGGATGTCTTTGGTTGGGATACCTGGGTTCGAACCAAGACTAAGACGACCAAAATGTCTTGTGCTACCATTACACCATATCCCAATCCTTATGTCTTTCTCTCGAAAGCGGTGCAAAGATAGCGAGAAAATCGCTATCCTACAAATTTTTTCCTTGAAATTTTATTTGGCGATGAGCAGGAAATAATTTTTCTTGCCGCGTTGCACCAATAAATATTTGCCGTTGAGCAAATCATCGGCAGTTACGATGCGGTCAAAGGCCGTCAGTTTTTCTTTGTTCAGCGAAACGCCACCACCTTGTACCATCTTGCGCATCTCGCCCTTGCTGGGGAAGCATTGCGTCATTTCGGCTGTCAGGTCTACGGCTTTGATACCGGCCGACAAAACTTCGCGGCTGACTTCGAACTGTGGCACGCCTGCAAACACGTCGAGCAGCGTTTGTTCGTCTAGCTTCGTCAGACTTTCTTTAGTCGCCTTTCCAAACAGAATGTTGCTGGCCTCCACTGCCATATTGTAGTCTTCCTCGCTGTGCACCATGATGGTGATTTCCTTGGCCAGGCGTTTTTGCAGGATGCGCTGTCCCGGGTCTTCATCGTGTTGGGCGATGAGGCCGTCTATCTCTTCTTTGTCCAACGTGGTGAAGATACGGATATAGCGTTTGGCGTCGTCGTCGGCCACGTTGAGCCAGAATTGGTAGAAGGCATACGGGCTGGTATAGTCGCGGTTCAGCCAGATGTTGCCCTTTTCGGTCTTGCCGAACTTGGTCCCGTCGGCTTTGTCACCAACGGGCATACCAAAGCGAACACTTCGCCGCCGTTGGTGCGGCGTATCAGTTCGGCGCCGGTCGTGATGTTACCCCATTGGTCGCTTCCGCCCAACTGGAGACGGCAGCCTTTATGTTCGTATAAATATAAGAAGTCGTAACCCTGGAGCAGCTGATAAGTAAACTCGGTGAACGACAGTCCGTCGCGGGCCTCGCCGTTCAAACGACGCTTCACGCTGTCTTTCGCCATCATATAGTTCACTGTGATATGCTTGCCCACCTCGCGCGCGAAGTCGAGGAACGAGAATTCCTTCATCCAGTCGTAGTTGTTGACCAACTCGGCTGCGTTGGGAGCGTCGCTGTCGAAATCCAGGAATCGGGCCAGTTGCTGTTTGATGCAGGCCACGTTGTGGCGCAACGTTTCTTCGTCGAGCAAGTTGCGTTCCTGGCTTTTACCCGAAGGGTCGCCTATCATTCCGGTGGCGCCTCCGATAAGGGCCAGCGGCTTGTGCCCGCAACGTTGGAAATGCTTGAGCATCATCACGCCGCAAAGATGGCCTATGTGCAGGGAGTCCGCCGTGGGGTCGATGCCCAGATAGGCGGTGACCTGTTCTTTTTCAAGTAAATCCTCGGTGCCCGGCATCATGGTGTGAATCATGCCTCTCCATTTCAGTTCTTCTACAAAGTTCATCGTATGAATTTATTTTGTTTAATAAAATTGAGTCGTACAAAAGTACGACCTTTCAATGAGACTTGCAACTATATTCCTATTTTTTTTAGACGACGGGCCGATTCGGACGAGATTTTCCCAACATTGTGTGCGCAGTTCTTCCGGAGTACAAGAGCGTAGTTCGGCAGCCGTACGGTATAGTGTGTCTACGGGACGTGAGTCTTCGTCGCTTTCGAAGAAGAGACGGTCGGACGGGCAGAGCGTCAGGCTTTGCGGATGGAAACGGAAACCGAAACTGAGGTAAAATCCTTTGCCTAAAAGGCTTTCGGCCAGTTGGGGTTTGCCTCGGAAACCGTGGATGATGCAAACGGCGGCAGCCGGAATGTCTTTTTCGTGCGGAGAGCAGTTCGTCCCATGCTTTGACGCAGTGGACGATGACGGGAAGCCGGTGGGCGGCAGCCAGTTCTGCCTGACGTACGAAAAGTTCACGCTGGAGGAAAAGTGAGGTCGATACGAATTTGTCCAGTCCGGCTTCACCTATGGCTTTACAGAAGGGGGAGGCGGCCAGACGGTCCAGTTCTTTCAGGGTTTCTTCCGGATGTGCGGGGATATACCAAGGATGGATACCGGCGGAAAAGGCTTGGCCGTATTCGGGTTCTTCGTGTCCGGCAGGAGGCAAAGGAAGGATATAGTTGCGGATGACAGTTTCCGACGAAGATGCGGCCGGTCGATGGGCATGGAGGTTCAGAAATGTTTCCATAGGCTTAAGGGACGGGGTCATAACCGCTTCCTCCCAGGGATGGCAACGCAGGATGCGACGCACGGCCAAGTACATGCCTTTAAAGGGGCCATGCTTGCGGATGGCTTCAATAGCGTATTGCGAACAAGTCGGCGTAAACCTGCACGATGGGGGAGTCATGGGGGAAATCACACGGCGATAGAACTGAATGGGAGCAATCAACGCAGCGGATAACAAATGGCGGAAACGGTCATAGGGCGGATGCATCATCGGTGTGTTCGTCCGGGGATGCCGGAAGTTGTTCGGAGATACGCACCAACAGGCGTCTCACGCAATCGTCCACTTCGGCCGAAGCGTACAGGCGGTCGGAAAGCCAGAGGAAAGCCACTACCAGACCCTGCCCGGATGACGTGGGCAAAACGGATGTCAAGATGTGTTTTTGTTTGCGGTAAGCTTCGCGAATCTGCCGTTTCACCCGGTTTCGTTTTACAGCCCTTTTGAAACGTCGTTTCGACACGGACACCAATATGGATACAAGAGGAGCCGGGGCTTCTACGGGGAACCGGCATGAAGACTACGCGGAGCGGAAAGGCCGACATGGATTTGCTGCCCCGGTGAACAGAGCGTCTATGATGCGTTTGCTACACAAGCGCTCCGATTTATGAAATGAAAAGTCCGGTTTCTGTTCCATAAGGTACGGTGTTGTAGGATAAAGGAGAAAGGGTGCTTTTTCCGGCACCCTTTCTTATTTGATGAGCATCAACAGTTGTGCTTCTTTACGAAATCGTCCAATGCGGCCGTGATGGACGGGTATTGCGAAGTGGGAGTCCATGTCCAATCGCAGTCCTGCATCTTTGACGGCCTGGGCTGTGGCCGGCCCGAACGTACCGATGGCAATCTCTTTCTGCTCGAAATCAGGGAAGTTTTTCAGCAAAGCCTGTATACCCGAGGGGCTGAAGAAAATCAGCATGTCGTAATCGAACTTCTCGTCGCTCTTGAAATCGTTGCTCACGGTGCGGTACATTACCACTTCCTTGTGGATAAGCTTCTTGGAATCCAACAGGTTCGTGATTTCGTCGTTATGTACATCCGACAACGGAACCAGATATTTTTCCGTTTTATGCTTGACCATAGACGGGAGCAGATCGTCCACTTTGCCCGTAGAGCCGAAGAAGACCTTGCGTTTGCGGTACTGCACATATTTTTGGATATACAGTGCAATGGTTTCCGTGATGCAGAAATACTTCATATCTTCGGGTATCGTCACGCGTAATTCTTTGCACAACAGGAAAAATGATCGATGGCATTACGTGAAGTGAATACCACGGCGGTGTAATCCAATATAGAGACTTTCTGTTGGCGGAATTCTTTAGCAGACAAACCTTCAATCTTGATAAATGGTCTGAAAACTACTTCCACACCATACTTGGAGGCAATCTCGAAATAAGGAGACTTCGGAGGTTGGTTTGGGTTGTGAAACCAGAATCTTCTTTATCATAAGTGTTCAATATTTTACAATAGTATGTCGTTTGTATATGTAAGTGCTTGCCATAAGCCGCAAAGAGGCAGCATTTCAAGGGCACAAAAGTACACAATTAAATGCAAGAAACCATGAAATTTTGGGAAAAAAAATATACAAAAAGTTTTATAAAAGAGTAGAAGTCTGATGAAACCCAGTAACAGGCACAAACATAATATCACACTGTGGGTCGGAAGATTGAAAAAGACTGTGATTAAAGCAAGCGGAAAAAGCAGTACCCCCTTCGGCCGAAACGAGAAATGAATATGATTTAAGCCAGGTACTTCTGCGTTCTTTTGTCAAAAAAAGATCCAATTGACAAACGCGTAAAACAGTTGCTTGAGTCCCAAGTAAATCCAGCAAATCAAAAAATAGATACCCAATAGGATATGGGAGGAAACGGGGGACATGAAGAGATCCGGGTGGTTTGTGTGTAATCGAAGAAAAACAGGCTGACGAGCAATCCGCTTTGCAAATAAAGGAAAATGGCGTGGCGCATTTCGCGGCCCGTCTCTATCGAGAAAAGTTTCTCCTTGTCCATGCGGTTGAGGAAAAAGTCCTGTAAGCGTTGTTTGATAAACTTCTTGCTATTGGCGAAGATGGTCATGACTACCAGAAAACAGCAGAGCAAGATACCTGTGACCCAATCATCGTGGCGTAACAAATAGGGTAACGGGTCGGCATCCATGCCGGTGGAACGGATGTTTATTTCAGCATGGTAATAGGGAGAAGTGCTGAAGAAGTTTTCATCGTATCGGATGTCTTGTACGGAAAGGGCAGTCTTGGCCGACGGTATCTGCCATCCTGGAAGGTTCAGGGTGTCGGGACGTGCCGAGCGCACGGTCGGGCGTGGAGGCAGCATCGCCTGAATGGCGGAATCCTGTTGGGCCGGTGTGGCATCGGCGGGCAGACTTTCAATAATTTTTTCGGATTGAATTTCTGTTGGATGGGATACGAAGCCTTCTCGTGCGCCGGGAGAGCCGTTTGAAGTGAGTCTTTCATGTTCAAATGGCTGCAAATTTACGGACTTCTTTTGTCCCAAAGTGGAGTGGAGTACAACAAGCCGAGGGCTTCGGCTGGACTGGAAGCCACTTTCCAGATACCCAGATGGGCCGGGCGCATGAAATGTTCTTCGGCGGCATGTTCGAGCATTTTCAGTAACGGATTATAGAATCCTTCCGTGTTCAACACCACAATGGGATTGAGGTATAACCCGAGTTGTTTCCACGTAATGATTTCGAGCAATTCTTCCAACGTACCGCATCCGCCCGGCAAGGCAATGACACCGTCCGACAGGCGGGCCATTGTCTGCTTGCGGGTGTGCATGTCTTCCGTTTCAATCAGTTCCGTAAGTCTGGGGTGTTGCCAGCCTTGTTCCACCATGAAACGGGGAATCACGCCGGTCACTTGCCCTCCGGCTTCCAGACAGGCATCGGCACAGGCTCTCATCAGCCCGAGGTTGCCGGCACCGTTCACCAGACGGATACCATGATGGGCCAAGAGTTCACCCAACTCCCGTGCTGCACGGAAATAGCAATCGGCTATTTTCGTACTGGAGGCCGAGTATACACACACTGATTGAATCGTGTTCATCTTATAGTCCGAATGCTTCTTTGATTTGAGCTACATAATCCAACTTCTCCCAAGTGAAGAGTTCCACTTCAAGAGTCTTGGTAGGCATATAGCGGCTGTGGAACTCCTTGATTACGGTCTGCGGCTGGCGTCCCATGTGGCCGTAAGCGGCAGTCTCTTCATAAATGGGATTACGCAGTTTCAAGCGCTCTTCAATGGCTTTCGGCCGCAGGTCGAACAACGCGTCTATCTTTTGCGCAATCTCTCCGTCGCTCAGTTTCACATTGCTGCGGCCGTACGTATTTACATAGATGTTCACCGGCCGTGCCACACCGATGGCATAGCTGATTTGCACCAACATTTCGTCGGCCACCCCGGCCGCCACCATGTTCTTGGCGATGTAGCGGGCTGCGTAAGCTGCCGAACGGTCCTACTTTGAAGGGTCTTTTTTCCCGGAGAAGGCACCTCCTCCGTTGCTCCGGTCTACGATGATTTTACGCTCCGTATCGGCATATAGTTTTCATGAGGATGATCATGCCTTGGTCGCCGGCACCCTGCTCATAGGGATCCGCACGCTCTACGCCACGGTTGATGTCGCCACTCTGCTCATGGATAGAAGAGAACACACCACATGACTTCGCTTCAAACTGGTACTCGCTTTTCGTGTAACCAATCTTCTCGATCACGCCACGTGCCACTTCCTGCACATCCACATACGCACTTGATTTAACTTCTCCAGCCAAGACAACCTGTCCGGTTGTAACAAGGGTTTCGCAAGCAACTTTCGAATTCTTGTCATACGCCAAGAACTCATCCAGCAAAGCATCCGATATTTGATCGGCTACTTTATCGGGGTGCCCTTCAGACACCGATTCGGTGGATGTCGGTTCGAGTGGACGAAACTGACGGCGGAAATCACGGCTACGGAGAGGCCCGCGACGGTTGGTTCGCCCTGAAAGGCTCCGTGCCCGGCACGGTCGTGTTGGACATGGTAAAGTCTTTTTCCGCCCACTTACAAAGGCCGCGACAACGGTTGCCGCATCGACTTGGCGGAAAAACTGGAAGCCATGAAACCGTCGTTCGTACGTTTCCCCGGCGGTTGCTACGTGGAAGGGCATTATGCCAATGGAAAAACCAATCGTTTCGAGTGGAAAACACCATCGGTCCTATCGAGGAACGTCCCGGACACATGAACCAGAATTGGGGATATAGGGTGTCGGACGGTTTCGGGTTCCATGAAATGTTGCAGCTCACCGAGGATTTGGGAGCCGAACCGCTGTTCGTGGTGAACATGGGTATGGGGCATGCTTGGGTGGAGGACTATACCCGGATAGACGAATACATCCAAGAGGCTCTCGATGCGATAGAGTATTGCAACGGCGATGCCAAAACTACGAAATGGGGCGCGTTGCGGGCCAAGAACGGCCATCCCGAACCTTTCAATCTCCGTTTATTGGAAATCGGGAACGAGAACTATAACTTCAGTTCGGAAAACAATAACGACCAAAGCGACCACTATGCCGAGCGCTACGAACAGTTCCGCAAGGCCATCAAGGCCAAGTATCCCGAAGTGACGTTGATTGGCAATGTGGAATCATGGGGCACGGACAATCCCAGTTGGCGGAACCCGTATCCGGTAGACGCAGTGGACGAGCATTACTACCGGAATCCTTCATGGTTCGTCAGCCAATACAATAAATATGACACATACAGCCGGGCAAGCCACAAAATCTACGTGGGAGAGTATGCCGTGACGCAGGACTATGGTATCAACGGCCATTTGAATGCGGCGTTGGGAGAGGCCGTTTTCATACAGGGGATGGAAAACAACTCCGATGTCTGCATCATGAACAGCTATGCCCCGATATTCGTCAACGAAAACAATTACAACTGGCGTCCGGACATGATCCGTTTCAACAGTTATACCAGTTACGGTACGCCTTCGTACTACGTGCAGCAGCTTTTCCCGAACAATGTAGGAAAACAGAATGTGAAGTGGACGGAAGAAAACAACCAACTGTTGCGCTCCGGGGCCATCGGCCTGAGCACGTGGGGCACGAGTGCCACTTTCGACAATGTGAAAGTCACGGCAGGCGACGGGACGGTAGTCTTCCACGACGATTTCTCGTCCGTAAAATCTGAATGGAAGGCCGACGGAGGCACGTGGACCACTTCGGGCGGCGTGCTGAAACAGACGGATAAGGGTATGCAAGGCAAACTCTATGTCTGCGATGTGCAGCCGGGGCAGAACTATACGTATGAAGTGGAAGCCACGAAGACCGGTGGGGCGGAGGGTTTCCTCATCGCCTTTAATTGCGGAGACGGAGACAATTATTGTTGGTGGAACCTCGGCGGATGGGGCAATACGCAACACGGCGTGGAGGTTTGCATCAACGGGTCGAAGACTACGGCGGCTTCCGTGAGCGGGTCTTTGGAAACAGGACATGCCTACCGTATCAAAGTCGAAGTGAACGGCACGCACGTGAAGTGCTATCTGGACGGTGCGCTCTTGCATGATTTCACTTTGCCGGTGAGCCGTAAGATATATGTTTCTTCCAATATCGACGACGAGGCAGGCGTGTTGTACGTGAAGTTGGTGAATCCCGGAGCCTCGGCACAGACCGCAACCGTCAAGCTGGCCCATGCGACAGTGACGGAGGTTCCGTGGTCGTACTGACTTCGGCTGACGGCACGGATGAAAACAATCTGAGAACCCCGACCGCGTGTCGCCGAAAGAACGCACGTTGGATGAAGGGGCAACAGTTCACCTACGAACTGCCCGCCTATTCGTTGAATATTCTCCGTCTGGACGTGCGGGACGTGGAAATCGTGGCAGAGGAAAAAGCAGAGCTTCCGGAGCCGCTCGTACAGTATTCTTTCGATGGAGGGCAGGAGGCTGACGACGAGGGAAAATTCCCGGAAAGTTGCACGGGGGGAGCCATCGTGGCGATGGACGACGGGAACAAGGCACTTTATACCGGCAGTAACGGAGGGCAAGGTTTTTTTGATTTAGGCGTGGACATGGCACGCCAAACTTTTTCCGGGCTGGAGGGCGACTATACCATGTCGGTGGCCATCGCATTGCCCGGCGTAGGTGCCTTGGACCAATATTGCTGGGCGTATGGGTTTTCTAACGGGACGGAGCAGTACGTCGGCTTGGTCAACAGTCCGGACAACACGGGCTGGTATTACACCATCAAGGACGGGAGAGCGCGGATGCCCCATCGCATGGGGATTGTCTTACGGCGAGTGGCACCACATTGCATACGTGCAAGAAGGGAAACATGGGGCGGCTCTACGTGGACGGGCGCATGGCCAGTGAGCAGCAAGTGACCCAAAGGCCGGCCGACATGGCGCAGGAGTTGACGGAAGCTTGCATCGGGCGTTCGCCTTTTGCCGCTGATGCCTTGATGACGGAGGCGTTCTTCGACGACTTCCAGATATACGACGTGGCCTTGGACGGAGGGCAGATGAAGGAACTCTACGCCCGGGTGCAAGGCCGTGCGGCGAAGTCGCGGGAAGTGTCCATGAGTGCCGCACGTGAAGAACTGGCACGGTTTATGAAGAAGTTCAACTGCTTGCATGCCACGACGGATTTGCCCGAAAAGATTTCCGATAGGGTGGGCGTAAGATGGTTCTTTTCTGTGAATCAGGGTTATGAGGATGCCATCGCCTTAGAAAACGAGAAACTGGTGGTACACCGCTTGCCGCAAGGGATGAGGCGGTCCGTGCCGGGGTGTTGTCTGCCAAGCTGAGCTGCGAAGCCGATACGGTGGAAGTGGAGTATCCGGTGATACTGGCACCCGATGACAACCGCTACGGTTACTTGTACTGCTTCATGAATTCCGGACAGGAAATCACCAACTTCGCACTCGGCGCGAAAGAAGATCAAGGTCGTGTGTTCAACGTATTGTTGGACGGGGACGAGATTTTCGACACGGAGAAGATTGCGGAGATAGAACACGGTACGCGTGACGCCTATATCGGGCGCGGCGAAGCGTCGGACGGCTACTTCATCACGACCACCGACATGAAACAGCATGCTTCCGGCGTGTGGAACAACCACGGCATCAACTTGGTACGTTCCGGGATTTGATACATTGGGAGGGTACGACGTTCGATTTCAACCGGGAAAATCCATATTCTCCGACCCCGATGTCACGACGGGCGTATATGACACCGACGAGGAATATGCCCGCATCAACCGTGTATGGGCGCCGCAGTTCATTTGGGACAAGGACTATAACGGGGAGAAGGTGCCTATTTGGTGTACTATTCCATACTTTCCACCAACGAAGGCGACGACCATGACCGTATTTTTATTCCTATGCCGACCGGGAGTTTAAGACGCTGACCCAACCCCGTGTCTTTTTCGACCCCGGAATCTCGGTAATCGACGCGGACATCGTGTATAATCCTTACGACAGCCTCTACCATATGTATTACAAACGTGAAGGGGCTTCGGGCACGGAACGGGGCGTTTCGATGAGGCTACGAGCAAGACGTTGGTGGGAGGCACCTGGACGGAAGTGATGCACGTGACGAACGAAGGTTCGGAGCAGGTGGAAGGTTCGGAGTACGGTGCGCCGTATCAATGAGGACGTGTACAACTTGTATTATATGCGTTATTCCGGCGGCAATGCCTACAAGTATTGCGAGACGGACCATCTGGGGTTGAACGTGACGCATTCCTCCAATGTGGAAGGGACCGGAGCGTTCCAGCACGGTTCCGTCATGACGGTGACGGAAGAAGAGTACCGCCTGTTGCAGGCATGGAGCGACGTGCGTTTGTATCTGCCACGTGTGGAGGACCTGAAGGAGGAGAGCGGCAGCCAAGTGTTCGATGCCGCCATCCGGCAAGCCGAAGAAGCGTTGGACCTGACCTCCGTGTCCGAACTGTCAATGGCTTTGCCTGCGGCCTATGAAGCCCTGAAAGCGGCGGTGGAAACCTATACGGAGGGCTTGTGCGCCGGTTGGACACCCGGAGAGGAAGTAGACCTTACTTTGGCTTTTAGTCAATCCCGATTTTTCGGAAGGCAGCAAGGGATGGGAAGGCACGTCTTTTACGGCGGCTTCTTCCGGCGTGGCTGAGTTTTACGACAAGACTTACGACACTTATCAGGTGTTGGAACGTATGCCGGCCGGTACATACCGTTTTCGCGCCCAAGGCTTTTATCGCTATGGCGACAAGGCGGAAGCCTATGACGCGCATCAGGACGGTTCGGAACAGCTTTTGGCCGGGCTGTATCTCAATAGCAGCCGCCAGACGTTCATGTCTTTGTTCGACGGTTCCGCTCCCTACACTTACAATCCCTATACCTATCCCGATGATGTGCGGTCGGCTGACAATGCTTTCAACCGCGACGGGGAATACCGCGCCAATGAAGTGGAATACGAGCTATTGGCGAAAGGGGATTTGCGGGTCGGTCTGGACAAGACCGAGTATAGGTACCACGACTGGAACTGTTTCGACAACTTCAAATTGTTGTATGTCGCCAAACCGACTGCCATTCGCGAAGTGACGGATTCGGCTGAGGTTCCGGTAGATGTGTACACCGTGAGCGGCGTGAAAGTGCGCAGTGCGGTCATGCCGCATGAAGCCGTGAACGGACTTCCGCGTGGGATTTATATCGTGGGTACGCGGAAATTTGCGAGTAAGCGAGAGCAGACCGAGCTTGCTCGAAGTCTGCCGAGTGGGAGCAAATTATGCAAATTTGCAATTAAGTGAGCGCAGACCGAGCTTGATCGAAGTCTGCCGAGCGTGAGCAAATTATGTAAAGTCGTGGTGGATTGACTTCTGCCTTTTAGAAAAAGGTATAGCCGGACTGGAGATAAGGCCGGAACCAAATGAAATCGAACAGGCTTCTAAAAGTTGGGGATAAAACTTTTAGAAGCCTGTTGGGTTTTATAGCTGGAGATGATTGGCTATATTTGCGTACAATTTCGTTTGTTTTATTTGAAAGCATTTAGGATTGGTGCGTCTTTTCTGATTTTGGACATTTGATGTCGGAATCTCTCTTTATGCCCCTACAGAATGTAAGCGATATGTCGATTTTTGAGAGAGATAAAAGTAGCCTAAAAAGTACGTTCCGTGTGTTTTTTAGGCTATTTTGAATACATATATATTCACATTTCAGCCTCGTTTTTCATGTATCTAAAGTATTTTTAGGAATCAGTCTCAGCCAAATGATTTTCCGTTCGGCTGAAAAAACACTTTTTTTCTGCGCAGGACTTTTTGTATTTGTCCGCATGTTGTTGGAAAAATCGGCATCGGGCAGTACGTAGGTGTGCTCCGAGGGCTTGTTTTTCTTTTAGATGGAAGCCTGTTCCTATCCAAATCCGTGTGACAAGATGATTGGCTGGGAAGGCTCCGGGCTTACGTGGTGTGTAACGGCTTGCGCACGGGATAATGGCTTTGTATGCAGGAAGTAAGCGTAAGGAGGGAAACGAGCGACATAAAGGATTTTGCAAGGCACGCGAGAATCGTGTTTTTTCGTCCGTGTGTATCGCTGTACCCAAAAATGGAACCTAAGGGTGTTGGATTGACAGATTGTCAGAATGGCGTTTGCAGATTTGTTTTTAGACAGAAGAACAAAGAACAGATTTTTTCAATTCTGCCTGCCATTAAAACTTCTGTTCTTATGTTCTTCTGTCCAATTCAAAAACCAGATTTTTTCCTCCGTTCACTCCATTAATCTTTCTGTTCTTTTGTTCTTATGTCCAATCCAGAAACCAGATTTTCCTCCGCTCACGCCATTAATACTTGTATTCCTTTGTTCTTTTTTGTCGAACCCAGAATACATTTTCATCTATCCCCGTTGCCGCGCAGTGCTTTCAGGTTGCGGATGAGGCCCTCGTATTTTGCCCGTTTCACGGCAGAGCCTTTGAAGAGCATCCGATAACGCTCCATGTCCAATGCCATCAGTCCTCCTCCTCCATTTGCAGCAGTTCGGGACGGGGGAGTGAAGGCCGGTTCCGTGGCGGGAGGCGCGGAACGCAAGTGAGGACAGGCACGCAGGCAACGGTCGCAACCGTAGAAATAAGGATACATCCGGGCAGCCGCCTCTTTCGGGAATCCCGCCCCGGTTCTCGATGGTCAGGTAGCTCAGGCAGCGGCGGGCATCCAATCCGCGTCCTTCTTCCAAGGCCTGCGTGGGGCAGGCTGCGATGCAACGGCGGCAAGTGCCGCAACGGTCGGTGGGGAAAGGCGCATCGTAGGCATCCGCAGGCAGGTTGAGCATCAGTTCGCCGAGGAAGAATGCACTGCCCGCCCGGGGGATGACGAGTTGGGTGTGACGGCCTATCCACCCCAAGCCGCACTGCCAGGCCCAATAACGTTCCAGTACTGGTGCCGTGTCGCAGAAGGCGCGGCCTTGTAAGGTGCCTTCCGGCGTACTGTGCCGCAGGGTCTCGAGCAGGCTGTTCAGCTTCTGCCGCATGATGTCG